>CEST01019096.1_pt1 | contig 21131 bp, 20 predicted proteins | sample 326921 | NCBI WGS metagenome assembly CEST01 (sample SAMEA2621509, study PRJEB7988) | marine metagenome | biome: marine biome (ENVO:00000447); feature: surface water layer (ENVO:00002042); material: "saline water (ENVO:00002010), including plankton (ENVO:xxxxxxxx)" | depth 5 m
TAACTGGCTCCAAAAGGTTTTGCTCCTCCACCTCCCCAAGTAGGTTTATTTTCATTTGGTACAGCAGTGTTTGCTTCCATATATTTTATATAAATATTTCTTTAATAATTGCCAAAATTAATCAATTTTCATCATCTAATAAAATAGAAAAAGAAAAATAAATAAATCCATAAAACATCTACAAAATGCCAGAAGATAGCGCCTAGTTCAAAGCCTAGTAAATCATCTGATTTGTAGCGATATTTAAAATGATTATAAATTACAACAAGTAGTACAATAACTCCTGCTATCACATGAACTGCGTGCATTAAAGTGATCCCAATAATAAATGATGTTGATACAGTGCTTGTGGGTCCTGTAAAAAATAAACCAGCATTTCTTAATTCTTCAAATCCAGCATATTGTTGCCAAATAAATGTAACTCCTAGTACAAATGTGATTAATAAAAACAGGATAGACAGTTCTCTTTTTTCCTTTTTGAGTAGTTTTTGCGATATAGAAATGCAAATACTACTACTTAAAATAAGTATGGTGCTAATGTAAAATGCATCAGGTAAGTCAAAAGTCACCCAGTCATCTCGCCTCATACTAATTACATAAGCACTTGTAAGTCCTGCGAAAAACATCACCATGCTTATCATCGAAACCCATAACATAGGTTTAGCAGATTTTTTTCTACCAACTTTTAATTCTTCTTGTAAGTCCTCTCTGCTAATATTCATGTTAGTGTAAAAATTTATCGATTACATATATAATTTGAACAATTGTAATATATAAGACGCTTGATAGCATTAATTTTCTTGCTTCAATATTTGTCTGTTTTTTGTGAAGTAAAATACCGTAATATAGCATACACAATCCAAGTAGAGCTATTATAATTGCTGTAATTGGATGTATGTAAAATGCTCCTGTCACTTTTAATACTGGGGCTACAGACACTAGTACCATAATTATGGTATAAAAAATAATCTGTTTTGTTGCAGATTGATCTTTTTTATCCATCGGTAACATTATAAAACCAGCTTTTTTATATTCTTCAAATTGTAACCAACCAATAGACCAGAAATGTGGAAATTGCCAAAAAAATTGAATCATAAATAAAAAACCAGCTTCTATTCCAAATTCATTCGTAGCTGCAACCCAGCCAAGCATAAATGGAATTGCTCCGGGCAATGCGCCAACAAAAACAGCTAATGGTGAAACAGGCTTCATAGGGGTGTAAGCACAAGTGTATAAAAAGATAGATATTGCTCCAAAAAGTGCACTTTTTGAATTGATACTGTATAAAATACCAATGCCAATAATAGTAAATGTTATTGCAAAAATGAAGGCGCTAGTCTTAGACATCCTTCCTGTTGGAAGTGGTCTGTTCATGGTTCTTTTCATTAAAGCATCTGTATCTTTTTCAATAATTTGATTGAAGGCATTAGAAGCAGCTACCATTAAAAACCCTCCTAAACCTAATAAGAAAAGTACTTGGTAATTAATAATTTCTACGGCCAATAAATACCCAGCAATAGCAGAAAAAACAACACTTAAAGACAAACCTACTTTTGCGAGCTGTTTATAGTCTGAAAGGACTCTCTGAAAGGAAATTTTAGTGTCGATAACTGTAGTTAAACTCATTAGAAATAAAATCGAAAGCAAAGATATTTCATAATAACTGAAATCCCATAGCTTTTGTAAAATATTCAATTAAAATAAAAGTAAAATAATTTTCAAAAGCCTTTGTAGTTTCCTTTTTTGTTTTAAATTTGCATCCCATTCAAACCAATGGAAGTTCATTAAAATACGACTACGCGAAAGTAGCTCAGGGGTAGAGCATCACCTTGCCAAGGTGGGGGTCGCGGGTTCAAATCCCGTCTTTCGCTCTATTCTACAAAACATACCAATGCAGAAGTGGTGGAATTGGTAGACACGTTGGACTTAAAATCCAATGGGCAGTAATGCCCGTGCGGGTTCAAGTCCCGCCTTCTGTACTAAACGGGAGACATTCGAAAGATTGTCTCCTTTTTTGTTTTTAAACCTCTAAATTCATATTATAATGAAGAAATATTCTTTGCTATATTTAATACTACTAGTTTTTAATATATCTGTTTCTCAAGAAATTAGAGGTGTTGTATTAGATGGGATTACAAACCTTCCGCTTGAATCCGTTTCTGTTTATTTCGATCAAACTACAATAGGAACAACTACAAATCAAAAAGGTGAGTTTACTTTGAATAATACGAATATTAAAACCTCTCTGATAATTTCTTATTTAGGCTATAACACAAAAAGTATTAATAAATTTAGTACCGTTGAAATTCAAGAATTTTATCTATTTGAATCTAATAATCGTTTAGATGAAATTATAATTAATACCAATGATAATTGGTCAAGAGATTTAAAATTAAAAGAATTTAAAAGACATTATTTGGGTGAGTCAAAAAGAGGTAAATCTTGCAGAATACTAAATGAAGATGATTTGATTATAAAATTTAATAAAAAAACAAGAAAACTTATTGCTACCTCTAAAGCTCCTATAATTATTAAAAATAATGTATTGAATTATACGATAAATGTAAATTTAGATTATTTCGAGGCCAACTATAGCTTTGTAAGCAAAAATAAGAAACGTCTCAATATAAAAAAGGTATCCTATTTTGGCTCAAGTCTTTACAAATCATATCCTAGTCCTCTATTAAAAAATATACTTGAAGAGCGAAATTCTGCCTATAGAGGTTCTGTTTTACATTTTATGAGAGCACTTTCTAAAAATAAATTGAACGAAAGAGGTTATAAAGTATATTTAGCAAACGGGATATCAGATCCTTCAAAAATAATATTTTTAAGTCAACTTAAAAATGGCAAAGGAGTTTTTGTAAAATTAAAAGGTGATCTAAACATTATATATAAAAATGGAAATCAATCAAGGATTGAAATTTTAGAGAATGAATTTTATATTGATTCTTTTGGAAATCATCTACCTCCATTAAGTATTCAGTTTTATGGTGATTTAGGAGGACAGCGTGTTGGTGATTCAGTTCCTCTAGATTTTACGTCCAAAAAAGAATGAATTACTTCTCTTACCCTTGGGAAGAGGTAGTTTAAATTTACGGAATCCTTTAAATATTTGAAAATTAGCAAGAATAATACTATTTCAAATATACTCACTCTTCACTACTGCTGTCTCACAAAAAGTGTTGTATTAACTTTTTAGGATAAACACTGTCTTTATTTTGTTAGAAAAAACAAAAAACCATCGATATCGATGGTTTTTTTATAAATAAAAGATGGTTTTAATTTTTTTCAGTTGTAGAAGAAATTACCTTCATTAAAGGCCTCATTTCCCATGTTGATTTTTCAATTTTATCAAAAGGTAACCCTTTCATTACGCTTTCTCCAGCAAGATGTCTCATGGCATTTGCCAAAGTATCATACGAATCATAAAACATAACCGATGAATAATCTTGGCCTTGAGGGGTTATTTTAGTTGCCATTCCCCATCCTACCATTCCATGATCATCCATATTTTTCTTAAAATGTGGAACTACATATTTTTCAGCACTCGCTATAGCTGCATCTACATCATCTGGTGAAGTAAAATTAAGAATAACATACGCTGCTGGAGCTGTATTAGGAATAGTCATTTCCATTTTATAAGTATAGCTTCTGTCATATTTATACTTAGAACTATCGCTAAATAATACATCAGGCTTTATACCTACTACTACTTCTGAATTATTCCACCATGTATTTTCATTTGCTGCTGTATTGATGTCTGGATAAATATTTACCCAAATAAAATTATAATCATCAGGTCCTGGATTTGTGTTTTGTAATAATGCCCATCCTATAAGTTTGTCCTTATTTACGGCATCCTGAGCAATTTTTTTACTGTAATTCGTTTCTACGTTGAGAAATTGTTCTATATCCTTTTTTTCAACTTTTACTGGAGTAAATACTGCTATTTGAGCAAGTAAAATGTTAACACTAAACAATGCAATTAGAGTACTAAACAGATTTTTTTTCATTTTAAATTTGATTTAATGATTAGAAGTAAAAATATGAAATTTAATTTCAAATAAAAACTAATTTGTGTTTTTGCTTTTTTTTTATATAGTAATTTGCCTATTAATTTGTTGATCTAAAGAGATAAACGTTTCTGTTCTTGAAACCCCTTTAATTCGTTGGATATCATTGTTAAGTAAATACATAAGATCTTCATTATTTTTACTTAAAATTTTTATTAAAATAGCCCAATTACCAGTTGTATAGTGACTTTCTACTACTTCAGGAATCTGCTTTAGTTTCTTTATTGCTGAAGAATACATTGCTGAAGACTCTAAAAAAATACCGACAAAGGCTGTTGTATTATATCCTAATGCTATTGGGTTCAAGATTAATCTTGACCCCATCATTAATTCAGAGTTTTCTAATTTTCTTAAACGCTGATGAACGGCAGCTCCAGAAATCCCTACTTCTCTAGCGATTCCCAAAATAGGAGTCCTGGCATCTTCAACAAGTCTTTTGATAATAATTTTATCAATACCATCTATTTTAATCTTGCTAGACATGACTTTATGTATTTAGTTTAATTGTAGGTATCAAATATAAAAAAAAGAAAGGATATAAATAATATCCCTTCTTTTAATTGTTTATTGTAAGTAAAATACTTCTTATAGTTTCATTTCGAAACTTTCCATAAATTTAGTGGTATAGTTCCCAACGATATAATCAGGATGATCCATTAATTGCCTGTGAAAAGGAATGGTGGTTTTTACACCTTCAATTATAAATTCATCTAAAGCCCTTTTCATTTTATTAATAGCCTCTTCTCTAGTCTGTGCGGTAACAATAAGTTTGGCAATCATAGAATCATAATTTGGAGGAATCATATACCCGGAGTACACATGAGTATCTAGACGGATTCCATGTCCTCCAGGAGCATGAAAAGTAGTTATTTTACCTGGTGAAGGTCTGAAATTATGATAAGGGTCTTCTGCATTTATTCTACATTCTATAGAATGTAGTTTGGGTAAGTAGTTTTTACCTGAGATAGGAACACCTGCTGCAACTAGAATCTGTTCTCTAATTAAATCATAATTTATAACCTCTTCTGTAATTGGGTGCTCTACTTGAATACGAGTATTCATCTCCATAAAGTAGAAGTTTCTATGCTTATCAACCAAAAACTCAACAGTACCAGCGCCTTCGTATTTAATATATTCTGCAGCTTTTACGGAAGCCTCACCCATTTTATCTCTTAATTCATCGGTCATGAAAGGAGAAGGAGTTTCCTCCGTTAACTTTTGATGACGTCTTTGAACTGAACAATCTCTTTCAGATAAATGACATGCTTTACCAAAAGAGTCTCCTATAATTTGAATTTCAATATGTCTGGGTTCTTCAATTAGTTTTTCTAAATACATGGCATCATTTCCAAAAGATGCTTTTGCTTCTTGACGTGCTGAATCCCAAGCATCTTGAAGCTCTTCAGCTTTCCAGACAGCTCTCATTCCTTTCCCACCACCACCAGCAGTAGCTTTAAGCATTACTGGATATCCTGCCTCTGTTGCTAGTTTTTCACATTCTTGAAAATCTTTCAGAATGCCTTCAGAACCTGGTATACAAGGAACTCCTGCAGAAATCATAGTTGATTTTGCCGAAGCTTTATCTCCCATTTGATCAATCATTTCTCCAGTGGCTCCAATAAATTTTATTTCATGCTCTTCACATAACTTAGAGAATTTCGCATTTTCAGATAAGAATCCATATCCAGGATGAATTGCATCTGCATTTGTAATCTCTGCAGCTGCAATGATATTAGACATTTTTAAATAAGAATCTACACTTGGAGGAGGGCCAATACAAACAGCCTCATCAGCAAATTTTACATGTAAGCTTTCTGCATCTGCTGTAGAATAAACAGCCACAGTTTTTATTCCCATTTCCTTACAGGTTCTTATTACTCTTAAAGCAATTTCCCCCCTATTGGCAATCAATATTTTTTTAAACATAATTGTTTCGTTTTATTCCTAATGTTATAAGATAGTAATGAAATCTTTTAACTAAAAAATTAAGAAGGATCTACTAAAAATAAAGGTTGATCAAATTCTACTGGAGAAGAATCGTCTATAAGTATTTTTACAATGGTACCAGAAACTTCAGATTCAATTTCATTGAAAAGTTTCATAGCTTCAATAATACATACAGTATCTCCAACCTTAATTTCACTTCCAACTTCTACAAATAAAGGCTTATCTGGAGATGGTTTTCTATATAAGGTTCCAATAATTGGTGATTTAATGGTTACATATTTAGAGTCATCTTCCGAATTAGTAACAGTTGTATTTATCGGGGTTTCGTTAGAGGCCTGCGGCGGAACTGCTTGTAAAACTTGAGGAGCTACCGCAATTGGAGCTGGTTGAGTATAGGTAACTTCAGTTCTTTCAGAACCAGTTTTAATGGTGATTTTTATGTCTTCCATTTCCAACTTTACTTCACTTGCACCTGATTTAGCTACAAATTTTATAAGATTTTGAATTTCTTTAATATCCATTATACTTAGTTTTAGTTATTTTATATTATGAATTATAAGCCCATTTTAAATAAATGGCTCCCCATGTGAAACCACCACCAAATGCGGCAAATATTAAATTATCTCCTTTTTTTAATTGATGCTCATAGTCTGCAAGTAAGAGAGGCAACGTTGCTGAAGTAGTATTTCCATATTTATGGATATTCATCATTACTTTTGAGGCATCTAAATTTACTCTTTTAGCAGTAGCTTCTATGATTCTTTTATTAGCTTGATGTGGTACTAACCAATTAACATCATCGTTAGAAAGATTGTTTCTAGTGAGCATTTTTTCGGCAACATCTGCCATATTAGAAACAGCAAACTTGAAAACAGTTTTCCCTTCTTGATGAACAAAGTGTTGTCCATTTTTTAATGTATTTTCTGTGGCAGGTAGAATAGATCCACCAGCTTCAATCTTTAAGAACTCTCTACCAGTGCCGTCGCTTCTTAGGTACTCATCCTGTAATCCCAATCCATCTTCAGTCGGTTCAAATAGAACAGCTCCAGCACCATCGCCAAAAATTATACAAGTAGCTCTGTCTGAATAATCAATTACAGAGGACATTTTATCTGCTCCAATTAGTAGTACTTTTTTATACCTCCCAGACTCTATATAAGATGATGCAGTTGACATACCATATAAAAAACTTGAGCATGCTGCTTGTAAATCATAAGCAAAAGCATTTGTAGCTCCAATTTCTGTTGCAGTGAAAACAGCTGTAGATGCAACTGGTAAGTCGGGTGTTGCAGTAGCAACAATGACCATGTCTATTTCTTTTGGATCTATCTTCGATTTATTTAATAAATCTTGGGCGGCTCTAATAGCCATAAAAGAAGTCCCTTGGTTGGGTTCTTTTAGAACTCTTCTTTCTTTGATTCCTGTTCTTGATGTAATCCAATCATCATTTGTATCAACAAGAGTTTCCAACTCTTTATTGGTTAAAATGTAATCAGGAAGATATTTCCCGACTGCTGAAATAACTGCAGTTATTTTTGACATATTATAACTTGTTAGAAGGAGATTTTTTGTTGTTTATTATTTTCCTTTAATCGGTTGACTAAAGTAGTAAAAATTATTTTATTTTATTTCAATAAAACACGTCAAAAACCTTAATTTTTACCAAAAAACATAAAAAAACCCTCAAAAAGAGGGTTTTTTTATGTTTTTTGGTAAAAAACTATACTTCCGTAGTTGCAGATTCTAATACTATTTGACCTCTATAATATAACTTCCCTTCATGCCAATGAGCTCTATGGTATAAATGAGCTTCTCCTGTTGTTGGATCTACTGCTATTTGCTGATCAGAAGCTTTATAATGTGTTCTCCTTTTATCTCTTCTAGTTTTAGATATTTTTCTTTTAGGATGTGCCATTTTATATATTTTTTTCTGTTATTAAACTTTTTAACTTATCCCATCTTGGGTCTATATTATCTTCTTTTTCTGAAGATTTTTTTTCCTTTACTTCTAACTCTTTTAATTTATTTAAAGCTTCAGAATTCATCGTACCATCTAGTACTTTTGGATGAACTTTTTTTGTTGGTACAGAAAGAATGATTAATTCATAGATGAGTTGACTTACATCTATTTCATGATATTCATGAGGAATAATGAGCATTTCATCGTTATCATCATTAAATTCTGATCCAAATTGAACAACAAGAGGTAAAAAACCTTTAATTTCTTGTTCATAGGGTTCTAAAGAAATATCACAATTAATATTTACATATCCAGTAACGTTGAAGTTTAATTCAAAAAAAGTTGTTTTTTTTTCGAAAACTAATGTTACTTGTAAACTAGTGCTATTATACTCATTAAAACCGAAAGCTTCAAAGAACGTATTCTCAATTTCATAATTAAATAAATGCTTTCCTTGTTTTAATCCTATGAAAGGAATATTAAATTGTTTCAAGTTTGACATTACAAGCGAATGAATTTGAGCCTGCAAAGATAATAAAATGTTTGAATAAAATATTATTTTTTATATCAAAATGTAGACTGTTTTTTAGGACTTAAAACATTTTGCGTGAGTTCCTTATACTCATTTCTGTTTTTGAATATTTTAATCCCAGTAAAAACGGCTTCTTTAAAAGAATCTGAGTTGGCTTTGCCCTTTCCTGCAATATCGAAAGCAGTTCCGTGATCTGGTGAAGTTCTTACATAGTTTAGCCCCGCGGTAAAGTTCACTCCGTTTCCAAAAGTTAGCGCTTTAAAAGGAGCTAAGCCCTGATCATGATACATGGCTAAAACACCATCAAATTCCTTGTAGGTTTCAGATCCAAAAAAACCATCTGCTGCATAAGGTCCATAAACAAGAGTTCCAGACTCATTCATTGATTTTATAGTTGGCTTAATGAGTTCGTTTTCTTCCTGTCCTATGACACCGTTATCTCCAGAATGAGGGTTTAAACCTAGGACAGCTATCTTAGGTTTATTAATGTTGAAATCTTTTTTTAAAGATTGATTAAGTATGTTAACTTTTCTTTCAATTAGTTCAGGAGTTATAGTTTCTGCTATTTTAGAGATAGGAATGTGTCCCGTGATAAGTCCAATTCTTAAAAAATCATTCATTAGAATCATTAAACTCTCTCCTTCTAGATTACTTTCCAGAAACTCTGTGTGGCCTGAAAAATTGAACTCATCAGATTGGATAGTTTCTTTATTGATAGGAGCGGTAACCAATACATCAATCCCTCCTTTTTTTAATGATTTAGTAGCTTCATTTAGAGATTTAAAAGCAAATTGTCCACCACTTTTTGTTGCGGTTCCAATATCAATTTTCACTTCCTCTTTCGAAATATTCAAAACATTTATTTTCCCATCAACAATTTGATCAATAGAGTAAACCTCGTAAATACTAGTTTCTATATTTAAAACTTTCTTATGAAATGAAAGAATTTTAGATGTTCCAAACAAGACAGGTGTACAAAACTCTAATATTCTTTTATCTTCAAATGTCTTAAGGACAACTTCAATTCCAACCCCATTTACATCTCCTAAAGAGATTCCCACTACTATTTTATCTTTTTTATTCATATCTGAAAGTTAATATGTCTATTTTTGTACATAGCAAAAGTAACTAAATTTATAGATATGTTTACTGGAATTATTGAGACATTAGGTCGCGTTGAAAAGATAGAAAATGATAAGAAAAATACTCATTTTACAATTAAAACCAATATCACTCATGAGTTAAAAGTTGATCAAAGTGTTGCTCATAATGGTGTTTGTTTAACTGTAGTTGCTATTTCAGACGATACTTATGTGGTAACTGCTGTAAAGGAAACATTAGATAAAACCAATTTGGGCTCTTTGTCCGAAAAAGATTCAGTTAATATTGAGCGGGCAATGAAATTAGGAGATAGGTTAGATGGTCATATTGTTCAGGGTCACGTGGATCAAACTGCAGTATGTACTAAAGTTTCTGAAAATGGTGGAAGTTGGACTTTTACTTTTGCATACGATACAGTTGTTAATAATATAACCATTGAAAAAGGGTCTATAACCGTAAATGGAGTTAGTCTTACTGTGGTAGATTCCAGAAAAAATCAGTTCAGTGTTGCTATCATACCCTATACTTATGAACATACAGTTTTTTCTCAATTTAAAAAAGGAACGGTTGTAAATTTAGAGTTTGATGTTATTGGTAAATACGTCGCAAGACTTTATGAATTAAAAAGTTAATTTATATTCTCTTGTTACATAAACCATAATTAATGATTTGTAAAATAAAACACCTTCCAATTAATTATGAAATTATAAGTGTTAATTATCATAATAATAGATATTTAAATAAAATTTTATTTTATATTCTTCCATTCGAAATAAAGTCTACTTCAAACGATTTCTTTATAAATTTCAAAAATTTACCATCAATTTTTTTTACGAGATAGAAATTAATTAATTTTTAGTAACAACAACCTTAACAGTAAATATTATTGTTAGATTAGGTTTTGAGCAACAAAAAAGGTTCACATCTCTGCAAACCTTTTGATAAATAAGTGGACCCACAAGGGCTCGAACCTTGGACCCCCTGATTATGAGTCAGGTGCTCTAACCAGCTGAGCTATGGGTCCCAATTATTGTCGACAAATGTACTACTTTTTAATAATTTTAAACATTAAAAAATTTAAAAAAAATTATTTGTTTCTTGACATTAAAAAAGAGCCAAAATCTACAAGTTTCTCTTTATTTAATTTACTAATATTCATTTTTTCTAACAAATTAAAAGACGAGGTAGTATAATCATGTATTAATTTTTGAATTAACAGAGGAATGTCGCATCTCTCAAAAATTCTTTTTACTTCATCAATTTTAATAGAATTATCTTTTAATTTTTGTTTGTAGAAAAACTCTAACTTTTGTTTGTCTTCACTATCTGACAATTCTATTGCCTTTAGGTATAGGTACGTTTTTTTATTCTCAATAATATCACCTCCAACTTGTTTTCCAAAAGTTTCTGGGTCTCCAAAAGTATCCAGATAGTCATCTTGTAATTGGAAGGCAAGACCCAAGTTTAATCCAAATTCATATAATAAATTTGCATTTTGTTCTGAAGATTCTGCTACAATAGCTCCCATTTTTAAAGCAGCTGCTACTAAAACAGAGGTTTTTAGACGAATCATATTTATATATTCGTCTATGGTAACATCATTTCTAGTTTCAAAATCAATATCTAATTGTTGGCCATCACAAACTTCTAAGGCAGTTTTACTAAATAGTATTGCTAATTTTTGAAAAATTTCTGGAGTATAATTTTCAAAATATTGGTAGGCTAAAATTAACATTGCATCACCAGAAAGTATTCCTCTGTTTAAATCCCATTTTTCATGAACCGTTTTTTTACCTCTCCTTAATGGAGCATCATCCATAATATCATCATGTACAAGGGTGAAATTATGAAAAACTTCAACCGCTAGTGCAGCAGGAAATGCTTTTTTATATTCTCCTGATAAAATATCAGCAGCCATTAAAGTTAAAATAGGTCGGATACGTTTTCCAGAAAGTTGTATGATATAATCAATTGGTTCGTAGAGATTTTTTGGCTCTCTGATCCAATTTTTTTGATCAAGAAACTGTTGAAATTCTTTTTGATATGATGTTAAATCCAAAGTCTATAAAAATTTTAACAAAAATAAGATTTAAGATTTATTTTATTGTTAAGAATGTTAAAAAATCATTAAACTTTAGAAACTATTTTTGTTTCTAAAGTTTCCGTTTTAAATTTGCATTCAATTATATGAAGCAAAAAATATTATATAACGCAACAGAAATGTTCTTAAATATTGGTTTTAAGAGTGTTACTATGGATGATATTGCTACTAATTCTGGCATTTCAAAAAAAACAATTTATGCTCACTTTAGCAATAAAATAGAATTAGTTGAGGCTGTTACTCTTAATACGTTTGATGTTATTAAAAAAGGTGTAGCTATTATACACGCTCAGGAACAAAATCCAATTATTGAGTTATTTGAAATTAAAAGGTTTGTGATGGAGCATCTAAAAGATGAAAAATCATCTCCTCAATATCAGCTTCAAAAATATTATCCAAAAATTTATAATACGCTGAAACAAAAACAATTTACATTAATCCAAGAATTGATAAAAGAAAACCTTACCAAAGGAATCCAACAAAAACTATATAGAAAAGAAATTGATATTGATTTTATAGCAAGAATTTATTTTAACGGGATGGTAGGAATTAAAAACAAAGACTTATTTCCTCTGCAAAATAATTCTATGAATACCTTAACCACAAATCATCTAGAATATCATTTAAGAGGAATATCAACAAAAAATGGAATTCAAGAATTAGAAAAACAATTATAAAATTTATTAATGAAAAAGTATTTAATAATTATTACCACCCTATTTTTCGGTTTTTCGGGTTATGCTCAAAAAACCAAGTTGGTACTTTCTTTAGATGAAGCAATTCAAATTGCACTAAAAAACAGCTACAATACAAAAGCATCTAAAAAGAATGTTTTATCTGCCAAAGAAACCGTCTGGGAGACTACTGCCACAGGTTTACCACAAATAAGCGCAAGCATAAATTACCAGAATTTTATTAAACAACCTGTTTCTTTGCTGCCAGCTGCAGCGTTTGATAATACGGCGTCTGTTGTAGATACTGTTGAAGATTATTTTGATATCCAATCTAACAGAGATCCAGCATCACCAGAAGGGTTTATACCTGTTGTTTTTGGAACACAGCAAAATATAAATGCTTCTATTACTCTAACTCAACTGTTGTTTGATGGTTCTTATTTGGTAGGGCTACAAGCATCAAGAGCCTATTTAAAAATTTCTGAACAAGCAAATAAAAAAACCGAATTGTTAACTAGAGAAGCTGTTGTAAATGCTTACGGCAGTGTTTTAGTGACTGAAAAAAGTATTGCTATTTTAGAAGGGAATCTTACTGTTTTAGAAAAAAACTTGCAGGATGCCAAAAAGATTTATGAAAATGGTTTTAATGAACAAGAAGATGTAGAGCAGTTAGAAATTACTTTTGGGACCTTGAAAAATCAGTTACATAATATGCAAAGAATGAAAGGGATCGCATATCAAATGCTAAATATTTCTATAGGAGTTTCTATAAATACTAAGGTTATGTTAACCGATAGTTTAGATTCTTTGGCAGAAACCAATATTAATTTGGGGCTTATTTCAGAGCCATTTAATTTGTCTAATCACATAGATTTAAAAATCGCAGAAAACGATAGAGAATCTAAAAGGTTAATGATGCAACTCGAAAAAAGTAAAGCTTTGCCGAGTTTGTCTGCTTTTGTAAACTATGGTAAACAAGCCTTTTCAGATACATTTACTTTTTTTAGAGGAAATCAACAATGGTTTGATTCATCGTTAATGGGTGTTAGTTTAAACGTTCCTATTTTTAGTAGTTTAGGTAGAAGAGCCAAAACAGCACAAGCTAGAATAGCCCTAGAAACTTCAGATATTAGATTAGAAGAGACCAAACAGCGCTTAAGTTTACTTGCCGAAAAAGCAAAAAATGAATATCAATTAAGTATTGAAAATTATACTACAGCAAAAAGAAATGTTGAGCTGTCTGAACGTATTGAAAAAAAGCAACGAATCAAGTTTTTTGAAGGAATTTCTTCAAGTTTTGATTTATTGCAAGCTCAAAATCAATTATACACTCAGCAACAAAATTATGTGCAATCTATGTTAGAAGTAATTGCTAAAAAAGCTGCTTTAGAAACCGCATTAAACATTCCAATTAAATAAAAAAATATCATGAAAAATATATACTTATTATTCTTGTCTGCTATTATTTTTAACTCTTGTAGCAACAAAACAGCTCTCTCAGTAGACGAAATTCTAGCAACTAATGATGTAGTGAAAATCTCATCAAAAAAATTAGAAATTGACACAGAGTTAGAGAGATTAACTACTAGTTTAAACAAATTAAACAGCAAGCTAAATAGTTTAAACAAAGACAAAAACACACCCTTAATTACTACCTTTAAAGCTAAAGAGCAAGTATTTGACCATTTTATAGAATTGCAAGGAAATGTTCAAACAAAACAAAATGTTTTGGTGTATCCAGAAATGCCTGGTATTTTAAAAAAGGTATTTGTAAAAGAAGGGCAGCAAGTTGTGAAAGACCAACTTTTAGCAATAATTGATGACGGAGGTTTATCTCAACAAGTCTTGCTTCTGGAAGCAAACGAACAATTAGCAAAGACAACTTTTGAGCGTCAAAAAAGATTATGGGATCAGAAGATTGGATCAGAAATGCAGTTTTTACAAGCAAAAACATCTTATAATTCTCAAAAAAGTGCCACAAACCAACTGAAACAACAGTTAGGGAAGTTTACAATTAACGCTCCATTTTCTGGAATAATAGATGATGTATTTAAAGAAAAAGGAACTGTTGTTGCACCAGGACAAGGAGCTGAAATTTTTAGAATTATAAATCTTTCTGATATGTACATAGAAACAGATGTTCCAGAAAATTATATTACCAGCATTACTAAAGATAAAATGGTAGAAGTTAATTTTCCAATACTTGGAGAAACGTTTCATTCTAAAATTAGACAGGTTGGAAACTTTATAAACCCAAGTAACAGATCTTTTAAAATAGAAGTTGGTGTTTCTAATTTAGAAGGAAAAATAAAACCAAACTTAACGGCAAAATTAAAATTGAACGATTATACAAACCAACATGCAATTCTAATTCCGCAATCAATTATTTCAGAAAATGCAAAAGGACAACAGTTTATTTACATTGTAAAAGACAAAAAAGAAAACAATTTAGCTGTTGCAGAAAGATTGGTTATTGAAACAGGCAAAACGCAAGGAGATTTTATTGAAGTAACAAAAAACCTCACTTCAGATACAGAGATTATTATGGAAGGTGCACGAAGTGTGAATAATGGACAGCTTGTAAAAGTGATCAATAAAAACTAATTAAAAAATGGCTAAAATTAACAAACAAATAGACAAAGAGTTTAAGCTATCTTCTTGGGCAATAAATAATAAAACTACTATTTATGTTTTAATGTTTCTATTTCTCTATCTAGGGATCTCGTCATATTTTACAATGCCAAGAGAGAATTTTCCGGAAATAAGCGAAACAAAAATTTACATTAGTTCTGTATATCCTGGAAATACCGCAGAAGATATTGAGAAACTCATTACAAACCCGCTTGAAGATAAATTGAAATCGATAAGTAATGTTGTTGAAATTACTTCAACATCACAGGAAGACTATTCTATTATTACGGTAGAGTTTGATGAGAGTATTGCCGTTGATAAAGCGAAACAAAAGGTTAAAGATGAAATAGATCAAGAAACGGCAGGTGAAGATTGGCCAACATTTAATGGGGCAAAAGTAACACCGAACGTTTTTGAATTAAGCATGTCTGAAGAGGTGCCTATTTTAAATATTAATATTTCTGGAAATTACCCAGTTTCTAAATTAAAAGAATATGGAGAGTATTTACAGGATGAAATAGAGGATTTATCTGAAATTAAGAAAGTAGATATTCGTGGGGCACAAGACAAAGAAATAGAGGTCGCTGTAGATATTTATAAAATGATGGCAGCAAAAGTTAGTTTTGATGATATTACTAATGCTATTAATCGTGGAAATGTAACCATGTCTGCAGGAAATTTTATTACCAGCCAACAAAGACGAACCATTAGAATTATTGGTGAAATTAACTCGCCTAATGACCTGCTTGATTTTGTAATAAAGTCAGAAAAAGGAAATTCAATTTATTTAAAAGATGTTGCAAAAATTTCTTTTAAAGACAAAGACAGAACAACATTCGCAAGAGAAAAAGGAGCTGCAGTTGTGATGTTAGATGTTAAAAAAAGAGGTGGTCAGAATATGGTCGATGCTGCAGATAAAGTTGGGGAAATTGTAGCAAAAGCTAAGAAAAATAATTTTCCCCAAGATTTAGAAGTAACTATCACAAATGATCAATCACCTAAAACAATTGGTCAAGTAGACGACTTGGTTAATAACATTATTTTTGGTGTTATTTTAGTAGTGATTGTTCTCATGTTTTTTCTTGGATTTAAAAATGCGATTTTCGTTGGTTTTGCAATACCAATGTCTATGTTTATGTCTTTGATGATTTTAGGAGCATTAGGGTACACTTTAAATACTATGGTGCTATTTGGTTTAATTATGGGACTTGGGATGCTGGTAGATAACGGAATTGTGGTGGTAGAGAATGTCTATCGATTGATGGATGAAGAAGGCATGACAAGAACTGAAGCTGCTAAGAAAGGAATTGGAGAAATTGCTTTTCCTATTATTATTTCTACCGCTACCACCGTGGCAGCATTTATTCCTTTAGGTCTTTGGCCGGGAATTATGGGCCAGTTTATGGTGATTTTACCAATTACATTGTCTATTGTTTTGGGATCTTCTCTATTTGTTGCAATTTTCTTTAATTCGGTACTAGTTTCTCAGTTTATGAGTGTGGAAGACAAGGATATGCCATTAAAAAATATTGTAAGATTAACGAGTATTATGTTAGTTGTTGGTTTGCTTATATTTTTCTTGGGAGGAGATTATAAGGTTGTTGGAACTTTAATCATATTTATTGCGATTATGTTTTGGGTGTATAGACTTGTCTTAAGAAAAGCAGCAAATTATTTTCAGAAAAACACACTAGTATTTCTTGAGAATTGGTACGAAAGACAATTAAAAAGAGCCTTATCTGGTTGGAGACCCTATGTCTTGGTGGTAGCCACTTTTGTTCTTTTAGTTGCTGCATTTACCGGTTTTGGGTGGTCTTTAAAAGAGGAAAGAACTAAAGTAGAGTTCTTTCCAGACAATAAGCCCAATCAGATTATTGTGTATATAGAATATCCTCAAGGTACTGACATTGAAAAAACAAATGAAATCACTAGAGAAATTGAGCAAAAAGTTTTCAAAGTTTTGAACGAAAAAATGTATACTGATGATGGCTATAATTTTTTAGTAGAAAGTACAGTTTCTCAGGTTGGTGAAGGTGCTGGAAATCCAGAAAAAGATGGAGGCTCTTCTGCAGAAATGCCACATAGAGGGAAAATTACTGCCTCTATGCGTGAATTTAAATATAGAAGAGGTGAAGATAGTGAGATGTTACGGCAAAAAGTTCAAACAGCATTAGTTGGTATTTATCCTGGAGTTTTAATTTCTGTTGAAAAAGATGCAAATGGTCCTCCAGCTGGATCTCCAATTAACATTGAACTTAATGGAGACAATTATGAAGAATTAATTTTAACTGCAGAAAGAATGCGAGATTATTTAAATACGCAAAGTATTTCTGGAGTAGATGAATTAAAAATTGATGTTAATAAATCTAAACCTGGAATGCAGGTGCTAGTAGATAGAAAAAAAGCAGGCGAATTAGGAGTTTCTACAGGGCAAGTTGGCCAACAACTAAGAGCTGCCATCTTTGGAAATAAAGCAGGTATTTATAAAGAAAATGGCGAAGATTATGATATCTATGTTCGTTTTAACAAAGATGACAGGTATAATAAAAGCGCCATATTTAATCAGAAAATTACATTTAGAGATCAGGCAACCGGTAAAATTAAAGAGATCCCTGTTTCTGCAGTTGCCTCTCAAATGAACAGTTCTGGCTTTAGTGCTATTAAACATAAAAACGTTAAAAGGGTTGTAACGGTTTATTCTGCACTTTCGCCAGGAGAAACAGATGCAGGTGCGGTAGTTGCAAGAATTGAGAACTCTATGAAAAATTTTAATGATTTTCCAAAAGGAGTTAAAATAGATTATACAGGTCAAATTGAAGAAGAGAAAAAACAAATGAATTTTTTGGTAGGTGCATTTATTACAGGCTTACTGTTAATTTTCTTTATTTTAATTATTCAATTTAACTCAGTTTCAAAACCAGGAATAATCATGTTGGCCATCTTTTTAAGTTTGATTGGTGTTTTTGGTGGTTTGGTGATCTCTGGAGCTCCTTTTGTAATTATGATGACCATGGTAGGTATTATTGCTTTGGCTGGCATTGTGGTAAACAATGGTGTGGTATTACTAGATTATACAGAATTATTAATTAGTAGAAGAAAATTACAAGATGGTGTATCTGAATCAGAATATTTACCTCTAGAAAGTTTGTATGAAACAGTAGTAAAAGCAGGAAAAGCACGTTTACGCCCTGTTTTATTAACTGCTATTACTACCATTTTAGGGTTAATACCCTTGGCTATTGGTTTAAATATAAATTTCTTTACATTATTTAGCGATTTTGACGCAAATATTTACATGGGTGGAGATAATGTTGTTTTCTGGGGTCCTCTTGCCAAAACAGTTATCTATGGCTTATTGATAGCAACATTTTTAACATTAATTGTAGTGCCAATTTTATTCTACCTAGTAACCAAGTTTAAAATGAGATTAAAAGGATTGCTTAAAACAACCTGAGAAATTATTACATAGTTTAAAAAAGCAACACTTAAAAGAGGATGTAATTGTTACGATTTCATCCTCTTTTTGTATTTTCGAGATAATGATTCAGAATAAGAAATCCTTTACTGTTGATGAACTTCAAAAAAAAATGGAGTATTACTGTGTATATCAAGATCGCTGCCATCAAGAAGTAGAGAGAAAAATGAAGGAATATCAATTAATCCCTCAAGCTAGAGAAAAAATTCTATTACATTTAATGCAGCATGATTTTTTAAATGAAGAACGATTCTCTAAAAATTTTGCTCGAGGAAAATTTAGAATTAAAAATTGGGGAAAACAACGAATAGTTAAAGAGTTAAATTTTAAAAATATTTCTGTTTACAATGTAAAAAACGCTCTCAAAGAAATTGATGAAGCGGAGTACTTAGAAACAATTTTCAGAATAACAGAGAATAGAAATAATACTATTTCTGAAAAAAATATTCATAAGAGAAAGAAAAAGCTAGTCGATTTTCTTTTAAGGAAAGGTTTTGAATATGAATTGATATTTAAAACGGTACATGAAATTATTTCTTAATTAAATTTTTTTAAAAAGACAGCGTCTTTTTCTCTCTTTATATCAATTATTTTCTGAGTTACATCATTAGGTACCGTTACAGAAAGCACATAATGCTTAATTTTCAGTGTTGTATTTTCTAGTTTAATAACACCAGAACCTCTACAAATCCCCATCCAGGTATTTAATAATTCATCAAACCAAATAAAATCACCAGATTTACTCGTATAGACATTGCGTTCTAAAGTTTTAAAATCCCATGCTTTACCTTCTTCGAAATAGGGTTTACTAAAATCTTGAAATTGTTTTTTGGTCCAGTTTTCAGAAGCATCAGTTCCAATGAATACAGATATGCTGTCCATTTTGTTGAAGTAATTTTCAAAGTTTGCCTCTGAAGCTGATTTGTGCCAATTATTTAAAAACGAATTAACACTCTCGGTGATCATGAGTTTGTCTAAAGCTTCTTCATTCTTGGTTTCTTCTTTACAAGAAGATACTGTTAGTATTATTAAAAATATAATAAGGAGCTGTTTAATTGTCGTTATTTTTAACATTTTTTTTAATTTTTCTGATACTATTTTTTTTCTTTTTTAAAAGATCTTCTTCAAAAAATATCATTTTTTCAGATTTTTTTGATATTTTTTTCTTGCGGCCCTTCTTTATTACCAAGGGTTTATATTTATTAATTATTGGATCTATTATTAGATTTTTAGGCTCTTTTATTTTAAAATTAATTTCTCCTACATTACCCTCTAATTCACGTTGTTTAAGGATGGTGTTTATTTTAAAGTTGATAGAGGAAAATGCATTTAAAACTCGATCTACTTGCTCATTTACTTCTTCTGCTTTAATAGCAGGAATGGAAGACATATCATATAGTCTTAAAGTTTCGTTGAAAAGTAAATTTATCCGAGCATTAAAAGCAGGGGTTTCTAAAAAAATTGGTTTTATACTATCATTAAAACTAGTTGTGATATCATTTAATTCTCTAGAATTATTTAATGCGTCATTGGGTGAAATAGAAATATATTGATTTAAGAAAATATCTAAGTTTTCATATTCTTTCCAAGTATCAATTTCTAGTTTAAATTCTGTTTCAATATTTGCAACCTCTTCATGGGTTTTCACAAGACTAGATTGAGGTTTTTTAATTACTTGTGCTGTATTTATCTTGCCGTTGTCACAAGAGATAATGAGTGAAATAAACACAAAATAATAAATAAACTTCATAGGTAAAATATCAATTCTTAAAAATACATAAAATCCGTTACAAATCTTACAATATAAAAAAACAGTGATTTTTAATTTTTTTTACAGATAATTTAATCAATTGTTTTTTTACAATTGTTTTTTATGAATAACTAAATTATTTACCTTTGTTTTTATGAAAAACATAAATTTAACATGAGTCAAACCATACTTATATTAGGTGCTAGTGGGCAAATTGGAGGTGAGTTAACAGAAAAACTTCGCACTATTTACGGAAGTGATCATGTAATTGCTTCAGATATAAAAAAAGGAGATACTTTTTTAATGAGTTCAGGGCCCTTTGAGATTATTGATGCAACAGATAAAGAAGCAATTTTAGCTGTTGTTAATAAGTATGGAGTAACTCAGGTATATCTTCTAGCTGCTATGCTTTCTGCTACAGGAGAAAAGTTTCCTCAAAAAGCTTGGGATTTAAATATGACATCTTTGTTAGCGGTTCTGGACCTTGCAAAAGAGAAACTTATTAACCAAGTTTATTGGCCTAGTTCTATCGCGGCTTTTGGACCAACAAGTCCTAAAGTTAACACACCTCAAAAAACCATCATGGAGCCCTCCACTGTATATGGTATAAGTAAGATTTCAGGAGAATTTTGGTGTAATTATTATCATGAAAAGTACAATGTAGATGTTAGAAGTTTGCGTTACCCTGGAATTATTAGTTGGAAAACTAAACCAGGAGGTGGAACTACTGATTATGCAGTTGATATATTTTTTAAAGCTGTTGAACAGGGTAGTTTTGAATGTTTTTTAAGTGAAGACACACGTCTGCCAATGATGTATTTGGAAGATGCCGTAAATGCAACAGTTCAAATCATGCAAGCAAACCCTGAAGATATTTCGATAAG
>CEST01010998.1_pt1 | contig 21047 bp, 16 predicted proteins | sample 326921 | NCBI WGS metagenome assembly CEST01 (sample SAMEA2621509, study PRJEB7988) | marine metagenome | biome: marine biome (ENVO:00000447); feature: surface water layer (ENVO:00002042); material: "saline water (ENVO:00002010), including plankton (ENVO:xxxxxxxx)" | depth 5 m
GAAAGTATTTACACAAATAGATGGGAAACTTTTGGAACCTACGAATTACCAACTTCTGAAAATATTCGTTTTCAATTTAGTGCAAACGGACATTATCAAGATTCTTTCTATGGAGAAACTTCTTATGATGCAGAACAATTAATTGGTTTTGGTCAATTAATTTACAATAAACAATTAGGCGAAAAACACGATTTATTATTAGGTGCAGCCTATCGTTATACTTTTTATGATGATAATACATTTGCAACTTTAAATGAAAATGGTGTTGATAATAGTCCATCAATAATTCATTTGCCAGGTGTTTTTGCGCAAGATGAAATAAGTTTGAGTGATCGAAAAAAATTACTTTTAGGCGTTCGATGGGACAACAATAGCATACATGGAAACATCTTTTCACCAAGAGTAAATTATAAATGGAGCTCTAGAGATAAATCTAATATTGTAAGACTAAGTGCTGGAAATGGATTTAGAGTTGCAAATGTTTTCACAGAAGATCACGCAGCTTTAACTGGAGCAAGAACAGTAGAGTTTAATGGAGAATTAGAACCAGAAACATCTTGGAATGGAAACGTTAATTATGTAAAGAAAATAAATACTGAAAATTCTTTTATTACTATGGATGCAAGTGCTTTTTACACCTACTTCAATAATAGAATCTTACCAGATTACGAAACGAATCCTAATAAAATTATTTATGCTAATTTAGAAGGTTATTCAGTTTCTAAAGGAATTTCCTTGAATACAGATGTCTTATTTACTAACGGATTAGCTATAAACGCTGGAGCGACCTTAATGGAAGTTTCTGTAACAGAAAATGACGTAAAAAGAACACAATTACTAACAGAAAGTTTTAGTGGAGTTTGGTCTATTTCTTATAAATTTAGCAATGATTTTAGTATAGATTACACAGGAAATCTATACGGACCAATGCGTTTGCCTTTATTAGGTGAAAATGACCCAAGAGATGAATACTCTCCTTGGTTTAGCATTCAAAATATTCAATTGAGTAAAAAATTTAACAACAGTTGGGGAATTTATGGTGGAGTTAAAAACCTATTAAACTTTACACCTGCAGCGAATAGTATTAATGGTGCAGATAATCCATTTGATGCTGGCGTAAACACAGAACTTAACCCAGAAAGAGCTTTTGATCCAAGCTATGTATACGCATCTAACCAAGGAATTAGAGCTTTTGCTGGAATTCGTTTCACACTTTTTTAATACATAGCTAAACTAATTATGTATTTCACAAAAAAACTTCTTTTCCTTTTTATTTTCTCTGGATGTTTTACAATCTACGCTCAAGAAAATAAGGTGAAAGAAGTTTTAAATATTTTTACTTTCGAAGAAGTTGAGGAATTACATCAACAAAAACCAAAACCTATACTTATTTTTATCTACACAGATTGGTGTAAAATTTGCTACGGAATGAAAAAAACTACTTTTAAAAATAAAAAGGTAATTCAACTTTTAAATAAAAAATTCTATTTTATAAAATTGAATGCTGAAGAAAAACAAGATATTACTTTTTTAGGAAAAATATTTACATTCAAACCCACAGGAACAAACACTGGTATGCATGAATTAGCTGTAGAATTAGGAACTATTAAAAAAACAATTACATACCCAACAACCATCATTTTAAATACATTATTTGAAATAGATGCACAGTTAAATGGTCTCTATAATGCTAATAAAATGATAGGTGTTATGACTACATATATTGATTAATACTGCCAAATTCTTGGATTTAAGTTTCTAGCACTAAAACCATACATTAACCCTAGAGATGGATATAAATGAAATCTTTAGATTAAATAATATCTTTCGAGTACTTGTAGATAAATTAAAAATTCAATCCGTATTTTAATAAAAGCCAAAAGTATTCCCTACAACTAGATTTATGGCACCTGTAATAACCTTCCTTTTAAGAGAAATGGCGCTAATTAAGATATAAAAAAACGACATTCTAATTGGACTGTCTAAAATTAAACCTACTAGCCCAAAAAATATGATGTGAATTTATATATCCCATAACAGTGACAAAACGAACGTCTGAACTTAGACCTCTAAAATATATCTAGAAATAGTAATCCTTGGAACTTGAAAAGCTATTTGACCTCCTGAAATTTCACTAAACTCTAACAGTATCGCGAGATCTTTTAATCCTTTTAATATTAATGTTATTTTTAATTTAAACAGGTACATTATTGCCACCTTTACATCAAGGAATTCGTGATTTATAGGATTGCACTGTACTATATTTTTTTGTTGATTAATTTTAATCTAGTTGAGTTTTCTGAAATCATTTACCTATCCCAAAGTCTCTTTATGGGAAATCTAGAATTTAAACTATATACCAATCCAACTGTTAATTGCGTATGACTTATCATACTTTCGTACTCTTCAGGTGAATACTTATAATTAACTTGTGTATTTAAGCCCCAATTATTCAAAACCCAAAAAGTTCCTCCAAATCCGAAATTTAAAACACGAGTTGTTTTAGAACCTTTAATTGTGCTTGGAGGACCAACTAAACTGGCTCCAAAAGCTACATAAGGAACTAGATTTTCATCAGATAAATTAAAATCATACCTAACATGGCCATCAAACGAACTATAAGTAAAACTATTAGACACAAAACCATCAATATCACCAAGCGCACTTAGAGTAATTCCTGCATCAATACTAAATCCTGAGAATAAATATCTAGTAATATTAATTTTAGGAGCCTGGAAATTAACACCTTCTTTAAGACGATTCAAATTACTATCACCAAAATTAATCAAAGATCCACTTACTCCAACTACCCATATATTTTCTTTATTTTGAGCCTCAGTAACCAGTGAAAAAAAAAGAATTATAATTATATATATTTTCATTAAGAGGGGGTAAATATTAATAACAAACAAATATATTATTATTATAATATATAATTTAAGTTTTACGCTTAAAATTAGTATTTAAGCTATTATCTTTGAAAAAATTACAATTCGTTGAGTCAACAAGAAATTGTTAATCGGTATCAAAAATCTGCAAAAACTCAGCAGGTTTTAAGTGAAATACAACGAGATAATAACCAATTTCATATTACGAATTTGGTAGGATCTTCATTGTCTTTTGTTATCTCAGAAACTTTTAAAAAAGTAGATAAAACTTACTTACTTATATTTAATGATAAAGAAGAAGCTGCTTATTACTTGAATGATTTAGAACAATTATTGGAAGGTAAAAATGTATTGTTCTATCCTGGATCTTTCAGAAGACCTTATCAAATTGAAGAAACAGACAATGCAAATGTTTTATTACGTTCTGAAGTTTTAAACCGAATCAATTCTCGAAAAAAACCTGCATTAATTGTTACTTATCCAGAGGCTTTATTTGAAAAAGTAGTGACAAAAAAAGAGTTAGAAAAGAATACGCTAAAACTTTCTGTAACCGAAAATGTTTCGCTTGATTTTGTAAATGAAGTATTGTTTGAATATAACTTTAATCGTGTTGACTTTGTAACAGAGCCTGGAGAATTTTCTGTTCGTGGTGGAATTATTGATGTTTTTTCTTTTTCTAATGATGAACCATATCGTATCGAGTTTTTTGGTAATGAAGTAGATAGTATTAGAACTTTTGATATAGAAACACAGCTATCTAAAGAAAAACTTCGAAAAGCGAGTATTATGCCTAATGTAGAAAACAAAACGCTTCAAGAAAAGCGAGAAAGTTTTCTAAAATATATCTCTTCAAATGCAGTTGTTTTTGTCAAAAATAGAGAATTATTAAGTGGAACTTTAGATAAATTATTTGACAAGGCAAATACTACTTTTAGTGAGCTCTCTATAGAATTACATCATTCAAAACCAGAAGATTTATTCTGCAATGGTGACTTTATAAAACATCAATTACAGGAATTTACTGTGGCTGGGTTAGAAACTTACACTTACGGAAACCAATCTATTATTGATTTTATAACAAAAGCTCAACCTTCTTTCAATAAACAGTTTGATTTATTAATTGACAACTTGAATGAATATCATGAAAAAGGATTTACTAATTATATCTTTTGTGCTAACGAACAACAAGCACAACGTTTTTATGATATTTTTGAGGATGCTAAAAAAGAAGTTCATTACCAAACAGTAGTACTTCCTTTGTATCAAGGTTTTATTGATTTAGAAGAAAAAATCGTCTGTTATACTGATCATCAGATCTTTGAGCGTTATCATAAATTTCGTTTAAAAAACGGGTATACAAAAAAACAATCCATCACTTTAAAAGAACTAAATAATCTTGAAATTGGCGATTATGTTACACACATGGATCATGGGATAGGAAAATTTGGAGGATTACAAAAAATTGATGTTGAAGGTAAAAAACAAGAAGCCATCAAACTAATTTATGGCGATCGTGATATTTTGTATGTAAGTATCCATTCATTACATAAGATTTCTAAGTTTAGCGGAAAAGATGGAAAACCGCCAAAAGTATATAAATTAGGTTCTGGAGCTTGGAAGAAAATAAAGCAAAAAACTAAAAAACGTGTCAAAGAAATCGCTTATAATTTAATTCAATTATATGCAAAACGAAGAATGCAAAAAGGAATTTCTTTTGGACCAGACACTCATATTCAACATGAGCTAGAAGCTAGTTTCATTTATGAAGACACCCCCGATCAATTTACAGCAACCCAAGATGTAAAAGCTGATATGGAAAAAGAACAACCGATGGATCGTTTGGTTTGTGGAGATGTTGGTTTTGGAAAAACAGAAATTGCGATAAGAGCTGCTTTTAAGGCAGTAGACAATGGAAAGCAAGTAGCTATTCTCGTTCCAACTACTATTTTAGCATTTCAACATTATAAAACATTCACTAAGAGATTAGAAAAATTTCCAGTTAGGATAGATTATTTAAATCGTTTTAGAACTACCAAACAAAGAAAAGAAGCTATAGAGGGTATTAATGATGGAAGTATAGATATCGTCATTGGAACCCATCAATTAACCAATAAAAAAATTAAATTTAAAGATTTAGGCCTGCTCGTTATAGACGAAGAACAAAAGTTTGGGGTAGCTGTAAAAGACAAATTAAAAACCTTGAAAGAAAATGTAGATACTTTAACTTTAACAGCTACTCCTATTCCAAGAACATTACAGTTTAGTTTGATGGCTGCACGTGACTTATCAGTAATTACCACACCACCTCCTAACCGACATCCAATTGATACACAGGTGATTCGATTTAGTGAAGAAACTATTCGTGATGCAATTTCTTATGAGATTTCCAGAGGTGGACAAATCTTTTTTATTCATAATAGAATTGAAAATATAAAAGAAGTAGCTGGTCTACTTCAGCGTTTAGTTCCAGACGCCAATATTAGAGTTGGTCATGGACAAATGGAAGGTAAGAAACTAGAGAGTTTGATGTTTGAGTTTATGAATAATGAATTTGATGTGTTGGTCTCTACTACAATCGTAGAAAGTGGACTAGATGTAACAAATGCAAATACAATTTTTATTAACAATGCAAATAATTTTGGATTGTCTGATTTACATCAAATGCGAGGTAGGGTTGGAAGATCCAATAAAAAAGCTTTTTGTTATTTCATAACACCCCCTTATCATATGATGACTGATGATGCAAGAAAAAGAATTGAAGCTCTAGAATTATTTTCTGATTTAGGAAGTGGTATTAATATTGCCATGAAAGATCTAGAAATTCGTGGAGCTGGAGATTTGTTGGGCGGTGAACAAAGTGGTTTTATAAACGATATTGGTTTTGATACCTATCAAAAAATATTAAGCGAGGCAATTGAGGAGTTAAAAGAAAATGAATTCAAAGACCTTTATAAATCAGAAAAAACCAAACCAAAAGAATTTATAAAAGAAGTTCAAATAGATACAGATTTTGAGATTTTATTTCCTGATGATTATATCAATTCAATAACAGAACGTCTGAATCTATATAGTGAGTTGTCTACAGTTAAAACGGATGAGGAATTACAACAATACGAGCAAAGATTGATTGATCGTTTTGGTGAATTACCAATACAAGCTTTAGATTTATTAGATAGTGTTCGTTTAAAATGGTTTGCGAAAATATTAGGCTTAGAAAAGGTTGTTCTAAAACAAAAAAGGATGATTGGCTATTTTATATCTGATCAACAGAGTCCATTTTATCAAACTGAAGCGTTTACCAAAGTATTAAAATATATTCAGCAGAATCCTACTACTTCTGTCATGAAAGAGAAACAAACCAAAAGTGGTTTACGATTATTGATTACTTTTATTAAAATAGATTCTATAGAAATTGCTTTGGAAAGGTTAAAAAAAGTATCAGGTCTTTTATAGCCTAAGCGAAAATTTAAAGAGATATATTTTTAACAGAAAAAATGGAAAACAATCATCTTAAAAACTTGTCAGGCTTAATTTTAGCAACCTTATTCATAAGTACTTCTGGTGTTTTAGGGAAATATATAGCAATGCCATCTGAGGTAATTGTTTGGTTTCGCTCTGCTTTTGCAATGGTATTTTTGTTTGGGTTTTGTAAATACAAAAAAATAAATCTAAGCGTTATTAATGCAAAAACACACATCCCTTTAATTATTAGTTCACTTTTTATGGCTGCTCATTGGGTTAGCTATTTCTACGCATTAAAATTATCAAATGTTGCGTTAGGAATGCTTTCGTTGTTTACATTCCCTACAATAACAGCGTTATTAGAACCCTTTTTTTTTAAAAAAAAATTAAACCTTGTACATGTTTTATTGGGAATTATTGTATTGATTGGAGTGTATATTTTAGCTCCTGAATTTGATTTAGAAAGTTCTGATGTAAAAGGAATTTTATTTGGCTTATTTTCTGCCTTTTGTTATTCAATTAGAGTCTTAATTTTAAAACAACATGTTGATAATTACCATGGAAGTATGCTTATGTTCTACCAAACAAGTGTCATTACTGTTGTGATGTTTCCTGTATTGTTTTTTATGGACCTTTCCGGCTTTCAATCTCAATATCCATACGTATTAATATTAGCATTACTAACTACTGCCGTTGGACATAGTTTAATGGTACATTCTTTGAAGTTTTTCTCAGCTTCAACTGCAACAATTATTAGCAGTATTCAACCTGTTTTTGGTATCATAATAGCTTTTATTATTGTTGATGAAATTCCAACTATAAATACTATTTGGGGTGGTATATTAATTATTTCTACGGTATTTATTGAAACGATAAGATCTAAGAATTTAAACTAATTATTTTGTAAGTACATCTTGGTAATTACGGGTGACAAACATTAAAATTGTTTCTAAAATCTCCCCCATACTTTCGCACTCTTTAAACTTAACATCACCAACATATTTTACTAAATGTTTTTTTAAAAGTTCTACATTTATAGGGAATGAAATTGTATCATCTTTCATACATTTTATTAAATGAGAGGCTCTTCTTGGAGATGTAATCATTCTCTTCGCCATAAAAGAACGTTCTTCTAACTTATATTGTATAATAGAGTTGTTATCTAATTTTCTATTTACCATTTCTACAATTTTAAAATTTTCTTTCAAAAATTGTAAATTGTATACTTTTAAATTTCCTTCAAAAGATTGTTGGTCAAAATCAATAGCTCTAATCTTATATATAATTTGGTCAAAATCATGTGTTGGGATAATCACATAATTATAAGACCGCATATCTCCTAGCAAACGAACTAAACAACGTTCTTTAAACTTTACAAATTCTTTTGCTATTTGAGATTTTTCTGATTCAGTACATTTTGGTAAGAAATATTTAATAAAATCATCACCAGGAATTCCTGCAATATGCTCCTCAATTAATGTATCCTTATACACTAAGAAATTCATGTTGTGTGGAGACAAAATATGCTCTAACTCCAAACCATAAATACGTGAAGCATCTGCTTTTTTAACATAAAAATAGGTGTAATTATCATTTAAAATATTTCTAATTTTAATGCGAAAAGGTTTTGAATTACCAAACGTACAATAATCAATAGCATCTACGTTTAAAAACGGAATAGTTTTATCACTTCCGTCTGAATGTAACATTGTGTATATTTTTTTTAAACTAGTGTCGATTTCTTCTCTATCATATTCAGAATAATAGGTTCTAACCCATAATGTATCTTCTTCATTTTTATCATAAACAATAACTGAACCTTGAAAACGAATTAAATCATCATAGAAAATAGAGATTTTTATATTTCTATTGTATTTCTTTAAATAACTACCTAGCATTTCTTTTACAGGAAATGTTGGCTTTTTTTTAGATATTAATTTTTTTTCTACTGCCATAGTTTTTAAAATTACACTCAAATGTACTGCATAATCTTTTTATTTAACTCAATTTAAACATCTTTCCCGGCAGAGGTGTAATAATATTTTTCAACTCTAGCTCTAGTAATATAGAAGCCAATTTATAAACAGGGATATTCGTTTCTAGAGCTATAATATCGAATAACTGTTGTTCTTTTTTTTGTAAAAAATCAACAATTTTTTGTTGGTCATCAGTCAATTCTATAAATAATTTTGTCTGCTTAGGTATTGAAACTCCTGAGATATCCCAATTAAGCATTTTTATAATATCATCAGAAGACTTAAGTAAATGAGCTTTATTTCTAAAAATTAAATCATTGCATCCTTGACTCATACTGTCATTGACTCTCCCGGGAACAGCAAAGACATCTCTATTATATGAGTTTGCTATGTCAGCAGTAACCAAAGAGCCTCCTTTTGATGCTGATTCTATAACTATTGTTGCTTTAGATATTCCTGCAACAATCCTATTTCTTTTCAAAAAGTTTTCTCGTTGCGGTGTATCATTATGAAAAAAATCAGTTATAAATCCACCACATTCATTTACTTTATGTATGTATTTTTTATGAGATTTTGGATAAATATGCTCAAATCCATGGGCTAAAACTGCTATGGTTTGTAAGTTGTTTTTCATGGCAGCCTTATGAGCGCAAATATCAACTCCATATGCAAAACCACTTACAATAATAGGATTGTAAATAGATAATTCTTCAATCAATTTATCACAGAAATAACTACCATAATTTGTCATAGTACGTGTTCCAACGACAGAAATGATTCTTTCATTTGAAAAATCAATATCTCCATCTTTAAAAAACAAAATAGGGGCATCAATGCAATGTTGTAAATTTTTAGGATAATCATTATCTAAAAAATAAGAATATTCTATCTCATTATTGTTAATGTAATCAAGTTCATTTTCAGCTATTTTTTGAGTAGAGTCATCTAGTAAGTTTTGAATAGCATAACTACCTATTCCATTAATTTTATGGAGTACATTTTCCTTCTCCTTAAAAATATCGGCAGCATTTCCAAAAGTAGCAATGAGTTTTTTTGCTAGAATATCGCCTATAGATTTTGTCTTTTGCAGTCTCAAAAGTGCTAAGATTTCTTCTTCTTTCAATGCGCAATTATTTTATATTCAATATACAAATTTATTGTTGATAATTATTTGAGACTTTTAGTACATCTTTTATTTAATTTTTTATATTTGTTTAGATGAAAATAGCAAATTACATAAATGACTTATTATATAGATATGATTGTGTGATTGTACCTAATTTTGGAGGTTTTGTAACCAATAAAACTAGTGCTCAAATTCGTAAAAATCCTCAAACCTTTTATCCACCAACTAAACAAGTAGGATTTAATTCTAACTTGATACACAATGATGGTTTATTAGCTAATTATATAGCTTCATCGGAAGATATTTCTTTTGATAAAGCTAATTCTAAGATTATAGAAATTGTTTCGTTATGGAATTCAATAATTAAAAAAGAACCCTTACATATAGATACTGTTGGTTCATTATCTCTAAATAACGAAAATCAATTAATTTTTAGTCCAAGCAACAAAACTAATTATTTAAAGTCTTCATTTGGTTTGACTTCTTTTGAGTTTTCTTCTGTAGAACGGAGTATTGACAAAGTAATCCCACTTGTTACTGTTAAAAAAGTTCCAAAAAAGACTCCTGTATTTTTAAAATATGCCGCTACAGCTGCTATTTTATTATCACTTTCTTATGCCGGCTGGACAGGATATGAAAACAAACAAGATCAATTGGATTTTGTACAAAATCAAAAGCAATTAGAGGAAAAAATTCAATCTGCAACATTTGTTATAGGTAATCCTTTACCTACCATTGAATTAAATATTGACAGGGAGATTACCAAAACTTACCATGTAGTTGCCGGTGCATTTCAATTTATAGAAAATGCTCACAGAAAAGTTGATCAACTCAATGCGAAGGGATTTAAAGCAATCATTTTAGGAACAAATAAATGGGGATTAACACAAGTTGCTTATGCTTCTTTTCACAAGAAAACAGATGCTTTTCGAAGCCTTGCTGATGTTAGAAAAACAGATTCTAAAGATGCTTGGTTATTGGTTAAAAAATTCAAATAGTTTATTTCAGTTTTATTTAGTAAATCATTCCCAATCTTGTTGATTATTTATCTTTGTAAAAATTTACAGATGAAAGCAAAAACACCTAATGAATCGTTAACAATCCTCACAGATCTTGTGTTGCCAGGAGAAACAAATTATCTAGACAATCTTTTTGGAGGTGAATTATTGGCTAGAATGGATAGAGCTTGTAGTATTGCGGCTCGCCGCCATTCTCGCAGAATAGTAGTCACTGCTTCTGTCAATAATGTCGTCTTTACTAAATCTGTTCCTGTAGGAAGTGTTGTTACCATTGAAGCTAAGGTTTCTAGAGCTTTCAAATCGTCAATGGAAATATATGTAGATGTTTGGATTGAAGATCGACAGTCTGGCTCTAAGACTAAAGTAAATGAAGGGATTTATACTTTTGTTGCTGTTGATGAAACTGGAAAACCTATTGAGATTGCCCAAGTAACTCCAGAAACAGCCTTAGAAAAAGAACGTTTTAATGGAGCTTTAAGGAGAAAGCAGTTGAGTCTGGTTTTAGCAGGGAAAATTCAACCTAGTGAAGCTACTGAATTGAAAGCTTTATTTACCGAACAACTATAATACATTAAATCTAGTTAGTTCTTAAAATATATACCTGCTAACTAATATCATATATAATGATTCAATCTTATAAGAAAAACCCAGTATTAGCAGACAAGTATGATACCATCATCATAGGCTCTGGAATGGGAAGCTTAACATCGGCAGCAATTCTTGCAAAAGAAGGTCAAAAAGTTTTAATCTTAGAACGACATTATACGGCTGGAGGTTTTACGCATGTTTTTAAACGGAAAGGATTTGAATGGGATGTTGGTATTCATTATATCGGGGAAGTTCAAAGACCTAATTCTGTGATAAAAAAATTATTCGATTACATCTCTGATGCTCAATTAAAATGGGCCGATATGGGAAAAGTCTATGATAAAATTATTATTGGAAATAAAGAATATAACTTTGTAAAAGGCACTCAGAATTTTAAGGACCAACTTGTTGAATATTTCCCTGATGAAAAAGAGGCTATTGACAACTATGTGGAGCTTATTTTTGAAGCTATAAAAACCAGTCAAAAATTTTATATAAATAAAGCTTTACCCTCAATAATGAATTTTTTTGTTGGTAAAAAAATGAGGGCTCCTTTTCATAAGTTTTCAGATAAAACAACTTATGAAGTTCTTAAATCTATTACGGATAATGAAGAGCTTATCAAGGTATTAACCGGTCAGTATGGTGACTATGGCTTGGCTCCTAAACAGAGTAGCTTTGTAATGCATGCTGCTGTAGCAAGGCATTACTTTAGTGGTGGAAGTTTCCCCATTGGTGGCTCTTCTCAAATAGCAAAAACAATAGATACGGTAATTGAAAAAGCTGGTGGTACTATTTTAATTAGCGCTGATGTTGAAGAAATCATTGTTTCAAAGAATATCGCAACGGGGGTAAAAATGCAAAACGGTAAAATTTTCTCTGCGAAAAATATTATTAGTGGGGCTGGAATTATGACTACCTATAATAAACTCATACCAACAGCTATTTCTAAAAAATTTAAATTACAAAAACTACTACAGAATGTAAAGCGTTCTGTTTCACACGCTTGTTTATATATAGGTCTTGATGGCTCACCGGAAGAATTACAACTTCCTAAAACGAATTATTGGATCTATCCGAGTGATTTAGATCATGATGCCTGCGTTGAAAGATACTTATCCAACATAGAAGAAGAGTTTCCTGTAGTATATATTTCATTCCCATCTGCTAAAGATCCTGATTGGAATAATAGATATCCTGGAAAAAGCACCATAGATATAATTACATTAGTCCCTTATGAATTTTTTGAATATTGGGACGGAAGTAGATGGATGAAAAGAGGGGAAGACTACAACAAGTTAAAAGAAGAAATAGCACAACGTTTACTGGAAGTTTTATATAAAAAAATACCCCAAACTAAGGGTAAAATAAGACATTATGAACTTTCTACACCGTTGACCACTAAACATTTTATAAATTATGATAGAGGTGAAATCTATGGCTTAGACCATAGTCCAAAAAGATTTCGTCAACAATTTCTAAAACCAAAAACACCAATTAAAAATTTGTATTTAACTGGCCAAGATATTGTTACTGCTGGTGTAGCTGCAGCATTATTTTCTGGAGTAATTACTAGCGTTGCAATTACAGGTAAAAATATTATGAAAAAAGTGATGAGCTAGTTACCTTCTCAATATCCAACTAGCAGGATTTAATCTAGTCGTGTTTTTTGATAAAACAAAAATAAGTTTAGTTTTCCCTGTAATTCTATCTGTAAAAATCTTTCCTAAAGCCTGACCTGTTTTTACTTTTTCACCATCAATTACATATATATATTCTAAATTATTATAAACAGAAATATAGTTTCCATGTCTAATTAAAATAGATTTTTTTCCTTCAGATTGAGTTTGTATGGCTAGTACTACTCCATTAAAAATAGCCTCTGCATTTGTTCCTTTTTTAGTCGCAATATGAATTCCGGTACTGTTGATAAAGTTTCCTGAATAGACTGGGTGTGGTTGTTTACCAAACTTCCTTACTATAAGCCCACTATCTACAGGCCAGGGTAGCTTTCCTTTGTTTTGTTCAAACCTTAATGCTAGTGCTTTAGCTTCTGGTGTTAATAAAAACCCTTTTGATTTTGTCAAGCCTTCATTTGCATTAGATTTTGCAATAGCATCTTTAATTATTTTATCTATTCTTCCCGCTATTATTTTCTCTTCTTGTTGTTTAGTTCGAAGTTCTATTTTATATATTTTTTCTTTCGTTTTAATTTGAGAGATTAATTTCTGTTGATCTTGTTTATCATCTTCAATTTTTGATTTTTGTTCTTTTTGGCTCAATAATAAAGTGTCTTTTAATAATTTTTGAAATAATAAAGAATCTTTTAGCTCTATAACTTTAGTTGTTAAAAAAAGAACTTCTTCTCCCTGTTTTTTTCTAAATGAAGCATATTGGTTCATATACTTCAATCTTTTATAGGCTTGATAAAAACTTTTTGATGAGAACAAAAACATCGTTGAACTTTGCTGAGACTTACTCTTATATGATTTATAAATCATTTCAGCATAATCTTCTTTGAGCTTGTGTAATTTTTTGTTTAATTTTTGAACATCATTTTCATGAACACTTATTTCATTAGACAATGATTGTACTTCTAAATTTATCGTTGTAATATATTTTTCTCTTATAGTGATTTTCTGATTCAAATCTTTTAAATCTTCTAGGGCATTTTTTTCTTTCTTAATGGCATCAAAAAGCAACTTATTAACCATTTTTATTTCTTTTTTTATTCTATTTCTATCAACTTCTAACTGCTTTCGGGATTTTTTTTGTGCTGCGATAGAAACCGTCAAGAATATAAAGACTAAAAAAGGTATGGAATGGTAATTTTTAATCATTAAAGTTTGATTCGTTTGTAACTAGTTGGTATTCTGAATGGGGTACTAATTGACTTATTTAAAGTTAATGATTTAAAATCAATGTTTATATTGGTGTATCTTTTCCCCTCTGAAGCCTTGATTGTGATTTTTTTAGGGACTAATTGTTTATTCAAAAAAATATAACTATCATAGTCTATTTGCAAGGTTTTATTTTCTTTATATATCTTTAAAAGCTGTCTTTTTAAGACAAAGTTATTAGGGTCAAAGAAAAAGAAAATACGATACAATTCATCTTGTTCTTTAGGAGTTAATTTATATAAATCTCCATCAACTTCTGATAAGTGTCTTTGCTTTTTTAAATCTGAAATACTTTCTCCTAATAATAAATTTTGAACTTGTTTGAAAGTGATTTTAGTTCCCAACATTTTTTCTAAAAGAGAATAGTCTCCCACAAAAAAACTTTTATCTATGAGAGAATAATAACTAAAAGATGTTGGTGTTATTTTTGCTCTAAACGCACTAAGAAAAGCATAGGTTCCTTTCATCCAAATAATAGAATCTTTTTGCATACGAAGGCGAACTGAAAAGGTTATTCGTTTTCTTTTACCCCTATTGTTATCAGAATAGCCAACTTTTAATTTGGCTTCTAATGTTTTTGCATCAAAAGAAATAGCATTGTGTTTTTTAATAATTTTTTTTGCTGACAAACTTTTTACTGTTCTAGAGTCAGTAAAGTTTTTTTTCGTTTTACAAGAACCTAATAGAAGTAAAAAAAGGATTAAGTAGCTTACTATTCTCATTCTATATTTTTAATTTTTTAACTTTCTCTAAGTATTCTGAGGCTTTTCTAGAATTGTTTATAATTGTATATAATTTTGCTAATGTAGTGTAAAATTGACTTTCTAAAATTGGATTGTCTATCACAAAATCTAACCCACTTTCAAGAATATCTATAGCCTCCTGATGTTTATTTTGTAATTGTAAAGCTTTGCCCCTAAAAAGATAGGCAAATGGTTGCGCTGGGAAAAGGTCCATTGCTAACTTACTATATTTGTAAAATACTTCATTATTATTTTTAATTGCTAATTCTAGTATTTTTTTTAAGATAGAAAAAGAAGACTTATTCTCTTCAAAATCAGCAATCAAGCCAGGCAAACTCTCCTTCTCTTCTTTGACTAATACCGTTTTATTTCTATCTACTAAATTATTCTTTAATTGTTTCAGTTTTTTATTTAACCCATTTTCATTTTCTAATTTAGATATTAAAGAGAGAGCCTTATCAAACTCACTATTTAAATAATACAATTGCACCAATGAGCCTCGATACCTATGATTTTGCTGAACTATTTTTAATTGAGTCTTTATAGCCTCGTTGTAATTTCTATCTTTTTTTTGAATAGCAACCAAATGTAACAACATCCATATATTCAATGGTTCTAGAAGCAAAGCTTTATCTATATATAGTTTTGCTTCGATTGTTTTGTTAAGTAGTAGATAATTCTTAGAAAATTCGAAATAGATTGTTTTATTTTTTGGTAAAATGGCAATGCACTCTTCTAAATTCTCAATAGCTTTTTGGTAGTTTTTAATCGATTTTTCTGAAAGTGCCTTAAAAAGGTATTCTTGAAATTTTATTTCTTTTTCTTCTCTTACATCTATGGCTGTTGGAATACTATCTTGCGAAAAAGAAAAAAAAGGAGTACACAGAAGTCCAATAAATAAACCAAGTATAAGCCTTTTTTTCATATCTAATTATTTCTATGTCAATTCTGAATAATCACCAATACTTACAGAAGTAAAATTACCATTAAAAACTGCTTGATTCCCTATCATTGCATTTTCTAATGTTGCATTATAAATCTGAACATTTGTTTGAATTAAAGAGTTTGAAATTTCGGAATCTTCTACCAAACTATTTTCACCTATTGAAACAAAAGGTCCAATAGTTGTGTTTTTTAAAACTACATTTTTACCAATATAGCAGGGCTGTATAATTTTAGAATTTTCTAATACTACAGAATCTGCAACTAAATTATTTCCCTTATCGTACTCAAAACCAAGTATTTTTTTGTTTGTATCTACTGTTGGATCTTTTTTACCACAATCCATCCAAACATCTACTTTTCCTGGTAAAAATTTAGCACCTTCTTGTTTTAGTGTTTCTAAAACTTCTGTTAATTGAAATTCACCGGAAGGTCTGATATCATTTTCTATCAAGTATTTTATTTCTTTAGATAACCTATCACCATCTTTAAAATAATAGATTCCTATGATCGCTAAATCTGATACAAATTTTGTTGGTTTTTCTACAAAATCAGTAATATAACCATCATTTAATTTCACAACACCAAATGCACGAGGATCATCAACTTGCTTTACCCAAATAGCACCATCTGCTTCTGCATTTAAAGTAAAATCTGCTTTAAATAGCGTGTCAGCAAAAGCTACCACACAAGGCCCTGTTAAGGACTCTTTTGCGCAAAATATTGCATGTGCAGTACCTAAAGCTTCTTCCTGTATATAGACAGAACCTTTCGCTCCTAACTCTTTTGCAATATTTAATAATTTATCTTTAGTATTGCTTGGAAATCCTTTTGCTGATGGCCCGATTATAAATGCAATTTCATCTATGGGCTGATTTACGACAGAAGCTATATCTTCTACCAATCTTTGAACAATAGGTTTTCCTGCGATTACTGTTAAAGGCTTGGGAATTGTCAAAGTATGTGGTCTTAATCGTGAACCAATACCAGCCATAGGGACTATAATTTTCATATTTTTTTTTACATTTTAAAGTATTGCAATATACCATTTATTGAGCAATTGTAAAAAGAGAAAAACCCTTAAATCCCTCTAGGAATTGACTCAATTAGGTTTTTAGTATAATCAGATTTAGGAGCTTTATAAATTCTATCTGCATCATCAATTTCCTCAATTTTTCCTTGATTCATGACTACCAATTGATCTGACATATATTTCACTACTGAAAGGTCATGTGAAATAAAAATATAAGAAAAATTAAATACCTTTTTTAATTCATTAAGTAAGTTAAGTACTTGCGCCTGAACAGAGACATCTAATGCAGACACAGACTCATCACAGATAATTAATTTCGGCTGTAATGCAATAGTTCTAGCTATTCCTATTCTTTGTCTTTGTCCACCTGAAAACTCATGAGGATATCTATTATAATGTATTTCCTCTAAACCAACTTTTTTTAATAAATCTAGTACGTATAATTTTCGATCTGAATAAGATGATAATATATTATGAACAGTCATCGGTTCTAAAATTGAATCACCTATTGAAATCCTAGGATTTAAAGAAGAAAAGGGATCTTGAAAAATAATCTGAATTTCCTTTCTTAAATTTTTCAATTCTTTTTTAGAAAGCATTGTAATATCTTTTCCCTTATAAAATATTTTACCTGATGTTACTCGTTCTAAGTGTAAAATAGCTCTCCCAAGAGTTGTTTTCCCACAACCAGATTCTCCAACTAGGCCTAGAGTTTCCCCTTTATATAATTTAAAAGAAACGTTATCAACAGCTTTTACTAGTGGTTTTTTTGAAAATCCGGAACTTTTTTCAAAATATTTTTTCAGCTCAACTATTTCTAGTAGCGGTTTTGATGCATATATTTTTTTATGAAATTCTTGTCTTTCGATATTAGTGTAAATTTCCTCAGAAATATTTTGGTTGATAAAATCGTCAACCGTAGGGAGTTTCTTATATCTTACTTCTAAACTTGGTTTTGAATTAATAAGCGCTTTAGTATAGTCTTTTTTCGGAGTATGAAAAACTTCAGTTACAGAGCCTTTTTCAATAATTTTCCCTTTATGAACAACAATAATGTCATCTGCAATTTCAGAGATCAGCGACAAATCGTGAGAAATAAAAAGAATACTCATTTCAGTTTCCTTCTGTAAATCTTTCAACAATAGTATTATTTCTCTCTGTACTGTTACGTCTAAAGCGGTTGTTGGTTCATCTGCAATTAATAGTTCTGGTTTGCAGGCTATCGCAATTGCAATCATTACTCTTTGTTTTTGACCTCCACTTATTTGATGTGGATATGAGTTGAAAATTCTGTCTGGAATCGGTAATTTTACCTTTTCAAAAAGAGCAATTACCTCCGTATAAATCTCTTTACTATTTAAATCTGTATGTAGCTTTAAAACCTCTGAAACTTGAGATCCACATGTTAAAGTAGGATTTAGTGAGCTCATAGGTTCTTGAAAAATCATTCCTATTTGCCTACCTCTTATTTTTTGAAATTCTTTAGTAGAAATTTTAAGGAGATTCTCTCCATTGTAAAAAACCTCACCATTAAGAATAGCCTTTTTTGGCAACAGACCTAATATAGCGAGAGAGGTTACAGATTTACCACTACCGGATTCACCTACGATTCCTAAAATTTTATTTTTTTTAAGCTGAAAAGAAAAATTTTTGACAACTTCGTTTTCTTCCTTATCGGAAATGAATGTAACTGAAAGATTATTAACTTTTAACATACTTGGAAGGTAAAGATACTTTTTTCAAAAATTAGTCTCTATTTTTTAATAAAAAATATCACTTATTTAAGCTGATAAGAAATGTTTTAAGATTATTAGAATTAATTTTTTGAGACCAATACAAGATAAGCTCTTAAAAAGATAAAATGAGTAGCAAATAAACCTATAAGATATTACTCATCATTCATAATTAAAAAGTGAAGCGTTGTGTGTACTCAAGTATTTTTTAGTTCCTTTGTCGAAATTTATTTTTGTGAATTATATTTCAGTAGAAAACATCTCTAAATCTTATGGAGACAGAACATTATTTAGCAATCTTTCATTTGGAATCAATAAAAACCAAAAGGTAGCTTTTGTTGCAAAAAACGGAACAGGAAAAACCTCCATACTAAATATTATTGCAGGATTAGACACCCCTGATGAGGGACAGGTTATTCAACGAAAAGATATTCAAATTGCATACCTTTCACAAAATCAAATTTTTGATGATAGCCTTTCTGTTGAGCAAACTATTTTTGCTACTGAAAATAGAATTTTACCTATTATAAAACAATACGAAAAAGCACTAGAAAATCCAGAAGACTCGGACAATTATCAAAAAGCTTTTGATCTTATGGATCAACACAATGCTTGGGATTTTGAGACTCAATATAAATTAGTACTATCAAAATTAAAACTAAACGATTTGTCTATGAAAGTAGGCAAGCTTTCTGGAGGTCAGAAAAAAAGATTAAGTTTAGCGATTTTATTAATTAATAAACCAGATTTAATCATTTTAGATGAGCCAACAAATCATTTAGATTTAGAAATGATAGAATGGTTGGAAGAATACTTTAAAAAAGAAAAAATCACTTTATTTATGGTGACTCATGATCGTTATTTTCTTGAAAGAGTTTGTAACGAAATTATAGAACTAGATCATGGTGAACTACATAAATACAAAGGAAACTATTCTTATTATTTAGAAAAAAAAGAAGAAAGAGTTACTCAAGAAGCTACCTCAACAAATAAAGCAAAAAATCTATTTAAGAAAGAACTAGATTGGATGCGCAGACAACCAAAAGCAAGAACAACAAAGTCTAAATCTAGAATTGATGATTTTTTTGAAATCAAAGAAAAAGCACACAAAAGAAGACAAGACCATACGGTTCAACTAGAAATAAGTATGGAGCGTTTAGGAAGTAAAATCATAGAGCTTCACAAACTAAAAAAATCATTCGGTGATTTAAAAATTCTTGATGGCTTTGAGTATGTGTTTCAGAAAGGTGAACGTATTGGTGTTATTGGAAAAAATGGAACTGGTAAATCGTCTTTTTTAAACATACTTACAAACAGAGAGTCTGTTGATGGTGGAAAAGTTGTTGTTGGAGAAACTGTAAAATTTGGCTACTACACTCAAAAAGGAATTGTTGTAAAAGAAGGACAGAAAGTTATTGAAGTTATTAAAGAATTTGGTGAAGAAATTCCTTTAACTAAAGGACGGCGAATATCTGCTTCTCAGCTATTAGAACGTTTTCTATTTGATAAAAAAAAGCAGTATGATTTTGTTGAGAAATTAAGTGGTGGAGAACAAAAACGATTGTATCTCTGTACTGTTTTAATTCAGAATCCAAACTTTTTAATTCTGGATGAACCCACCAATGATTTAGATGTCATTACCTTAAATGTATTGGAAAGTTTTTTATTAGATTTTCCGGGTAATTTAATTGTTGTTTCTCACGACAGGTATTTTATGGATAAAATAGTAGATTCTTTATTTGTTTTTAGGGGCGATGGAGTTGTTGAAAATTTTCCAGGAAATTACTCAGATTACAGAACTTATGAAGACTCTAAGCCTAAGGAAAAAGTTGTGAAGGTTGAAAAAAAACTAGCTATAGCGACTCCCTCTAAAGTAAAATTATCCTTTGAAGAAAAAAGAGAATTTGGTTCTCTGGAAAAAGATATAGAACGATTAGGTCACAAAAAAAAGTCAATTGAAGCTTCTTTTATGGACGAAGGAATCACACAAGAGCAAGTAACTGAAAAATCAGAGGAACTTCAAAAAGTTATTTCTTCACTAGAACAAAAAGAAGAAAGATGGTTTGAAATATCTATGAAATTAGAAGCTTAAACATTTATTATTTCATGTTCTTCAACTAGCTTTTCATTATTAAAACGCATCAATAATTGTGCAACAGCTATGGTATCCTTTTCACAGTACTTTACAATCCTATCTAAGTTTTTGTCTTTATAATAGACCTTGGCAACCTCGCTCCCATCTATATCATCTTTAGGTGACGGAATTCCTAAGATTGAGGTTAACAATTGCAAAGAGCTGTAATGTTTATAATCTCCAAACTTCCACAACTCCATTGTATCGAGATGCGGAACTTCCCAAGGTTTTTTACCAAATAAATTTAGTTTAGAAGGTAATTCTACTTGATGTATAATCATTCTTCTTGCGATATAAGGGAAGTCAAACTCTTTTCCGTTATGTGCGCACAAAACATGATACGCTTTGTTAAAATGAGTGTCTAAAAGTTTTTTAAAGTCAATTAAAAGTTTTTTTTCATCATTTCCACTAAAAGAAGTAACACGTAAATTTCTTTCTTGCATATTACTGGTAAAATACGCTACAGAAATGCAGATAATTTTTCCAAACTCTGCCCAAATTCC
>CEST01022945.1_pt1 | contig 20863 bp, 16 predicted proteins | sample 326921 | NCBI WGS metagenome assembly CEST01 (sample SAMEA2621509, study PRJEB7988) | marine metagenome | biome: marine biome (ENVO:00000447); feature: surface water layer (ENVO:00002042); material: "saline water (ENVO:00002010), including plankton (ENVO:xxxxxxxx)" | depth 5 m
TTAGCTAAATATAAATATTTTGCTTTTATTTTTTCTTCTATAAACGCAAAATTTTATATTTAGCGAACTTCATTAATATTCACAGACCTTTGGAGTTCACACAAACGCCCTATGTTTTTTATACATTGTTACCAGCTGGCTTTTTTTAATATGCTAATTCCCAACATTTTTCTAATGCTTGAAAACATATTTTTAAATCATCTTCAAATTGTTCCTGTGTAATGTTAAGCCCCACGTGTTTCGCTAATTGCTTCTTTTTTGTCCCAGTTATTATTCTTTTATCGTTTGCATTGACGGCATCTAGTTCTGCTTGTGTTTTTCTCCAATTACCATAAGTCGTACAAACTTGGCTCGGATATGATTGTTCAAGGTCTCGACCAATAAGTTGAAAGAAACGGTCATCATTTTTCAGTGATTTATGATTATCCAAAAAATGATTTACTCCGCCTTTTGTCTGTTCACTTGGTTCATCAATTAGTATTGTTGTTTTTTCTCCGTAAATACTTGATTCTAATGGGATAAATGCTTTTTCAATTGAATTGATTGTTCTTACTACTTGGTCTATATCTCCATTTGCCTTAATAATTTGAATTTTTGGTTTGTCTGAGTAAAACCTTTTAATCACTCTAGTTAATAATTCAAATTCGGACTGACCTTCAACTATTAAAAAATTTCTTGGTAAAAGTAAATCACTTGGACTCCCTCCTAAAAGCTCAAAAACTACATAGGGTTTGTCTAATTCGTTTGTTAGTTCAAATTCTGTTTGTCCATCTAATTTTTCAACTTTTAAAATTGATTGGTTTTCAAAATTATCTGCTACAAAAACTGAGGAATGAGTATTAATAAACACTTGGTCGTTTTCATTTGACAAAGTATATAATACATCTTTTAATTTTCTTTGAGCTGTTGGGTGTAAGTGAAGTTCGGCTTCATCAATAAAAAATAGAAATGATTTCCCCATATCATCATTGGATTTTCTGAAATCAGCATATGCTTGGATAATTGCAAGCATTAAAGCCCTTTGCATTCCATCTCCTTTTTCTTCTGCTGTAGTTTCTACTCCGTCATCAATGGTTGTCTCAAAATTCTTTAAAAGGTCATCAAAGACTGGTGCAGTTACTTCAAATTTTACTTTTGTACAATCTGGAAATTGTTTTTCTAAATAAATTTGAACTCTATTACCTACGTTGTCAAATTCAGTTTTAATTTCAGAATTGTCATCTTCAAATAACTCTCTGAATTTAGCTTGAAATTCTTGATATTGAACGTTTTCCTGTAAAATTGCTGTTAACACACCTGATAGCATAATACCCATTGGTGTTGTTTTGCTATATTTTGCAACAGCATCATAATATTGTTTAGTAGTTACATATTCAAATTTTGGTAAAAAGTCATTCAGTGCTTTGTCAAATCCAGTTCCAGGATTTACTTCAACTCCATTAACAATAAACTTTCTTTTCTTTACATCTAAATTTGTACTTCTTGAAATTACAACTGAGTCACTTTCGCTAAGTGCACTCAATATTTTAGTTTTATTAGTTTGATTTCGCATATTTTTTGCTCCTTGTTGAGCACCCGAAAATTCTAATTCTACTAATATTTCATTTTCTGATTGTCTTTTGTGTTTTAGTTCAGATATATTTTGACCTCTACTTATACCATTAAATAAAAATTGAATTGCTTCAAAAAAATTTGTTTTACCACAGTTATTTTGCCCAACAGCAATATTAAAATCGGTAGTGTTAAATTCCGTGTTTTTTATGGAACGAAAGTTTTCAATTTTAATACGTGTTATTTTCATATGAGTTTTTTTTGCTTGCTGGTAACTCGTTATATGGAGAATAAATCTCCTGTTTATAGGTCTATGTTTCCGGATAACAGGAACTTCTGTGACTTTTTTTAAGAAGAAGAAAAAGTTGATTTTTTTCTTTTTCCATAGCTTTTAATTGTAGTAAATCTGAGAAAATTAAGAATACGAAACAATCCCTATAAATGGGTGAATTTAAGCCTCCCCATTTATGGGGAGACCTTTTGTTATTGGATAAAAACAGCTTCTCTATACTTTTTTTTAGTAAAATTATTAAGTATATTTAAAGAAAAAAATGCTAGAAAAAATTTATGGATCTGCCGTCTTTGGCATTGAAGCCACCACTATTACCGTAGAAGTAAATATAGATAAAGGAATTGGCTACCATTTGGTTGGCCTGCCAGACAATGCTGTGCGTGAGAGTAGCTATCGTATTTCTGCGGCACTTAATAACAACGGCTACAAATTACCTGGTAAGAAAATTACCATTAACATGGCTCCGGCAGATTTACGCAAAGAAGGTGCTGCCTATGATTTAACCTTAGCTATGGGCGTTTTGGCTGCCTCTAAGCAAAGTACTTTTACAGATATAGCCAATTATGTGATTATGGGTGAACTATCTTTAGATGGAAGCGTACAGCCTATAAAAGGAGCCTTGCCTATTGCTATTAAAGCCAAAGAAGAAGGCTTTGCCTACTTTATACTTCCTAAAAAAAACGCAAAAGAAGCAGCCATTGTGGAGGGCCTAGAAGTATTGGGTGTAGAGAATATAATGGAGGTGATAGATCATTTTAATGGTAAAAAAAGCATAATACCCACAAAGGTAGATATTAAAGCGGAGTTTTATAAAAATATAGATTTTCCAGAATTTGATTTTTCTGATGTAAAAGGCCAAGAGTCTATAAAGCGTTGTATGGAAATTGCCGCTGCTGGCGGACACAATATTATTCTCATTGGACCTCCAGGTTCTGGAAAAACAATGTTGGCAAAAAGACTCCCTTCTATCTTACCTCCTATGACCTTGCAAGAAGCCTTAGAAACCACTAAAATACATTCTGTAGTTGGTAAAACAAAAGATCATGGCTTGTTGTGCGTACGTCCTTTTCGTTCTCCACATCATACCATTTCTGATGTTGCCCTGGTGGGTGGTGGGCAGTATCCGCAGCCAGGAGAAATTTCTTTATCGCATAATGGCGTCTTGTTTTTAGATGAATTACCAGAATTTAAACGCACCGTGCTAGAAGTAATGAGACAGCCCTTGGAAGATAGAGAAATAACCATTTCTAGGGCGCGTTTTACCGTTACCTATCCTAGTAGTTTTATGTTGGTGGCCAGTATGAATCCTAGTCCCTCTGGCTTTTTTAATGATGGTAACAATCCGTTGGCTAGTACACCACAAGAAATGCAACGTTATTTGGGGAGAATTTCTGGCCCGTTATTAGATCGAATAGATATTCATATTGAAGTAACTCCAGTTCCTTTTGACAAGCTCTCAGACGAACGAAAAGGAGAATCTAGTGCAACTATAAGAGAAAGGGTTACCAAAGCAAGAGAATTGCAAACAGTACGTTTTAAAGATTTTGAAAACATTCATTACAATGCCCAAATGAATGTGAAACAGATACGACAGTTCTGTAAACTTTCTAGCGAGAGCATGAGTCTTTTAAAAACTGCCATGGAAAAATTAAATCTTTCTGCTAGAGCGTATGATAGGATTTTGAAAGTTTCTAGAACTGTTGCAGATTTAGATGCTTCACAAAATATTTTACCATCACATATAGCAGAAGCAATACAATACAGAAGTTTAGACAGAGAGGGCTGGTTGGGTTAAAAAATTATCGGAATTACAAATATATAATACAAAATAAGTAACCCCACAGCTAGAAAATTTAAAAGAACTCCTGCACGTACCATTTCACTCACTTTCACATAACCACTTGCAAAGACAATGGCATTTGGTGGTGTTGCCATCGGTAGCATAAAGGCACAACTAGAGGCCATGGTTACTGGAATTAAAACATTTAAAATAGGAATATTTAATCCAATAGCTATTCCTGCTACAACAGGCGCTAGTACTGCTACTAAAGCTACATTACTCATTAATTCTGTCATAAATAGCATCAAAACAATCAATAAAATAACAACAATCAAAGGACTAAAACCTCCATTTTGAATACTTTCGGTAATCACATCTACCAATCCACTAGAAGCCATTCCTTTTGCCAAGGCCAAACCTCCTCCAAAAAGAATTAAAATACCCCAAGCTAGTTTACTGGTATCATTCCAATGCAACACAAAGTCCCCTTTTTTAAAATCCATTGGAATCGCAAACAAAGAGATGGCTCCAACCAAACTAATAATAGTATCTGATAATTTTAATCCAGGAAAAATATGGTTAATCAGTGTTCTGGTAATCCATAAGGTAACCGTAATGGCAAAAATAGTAAGTACTCTTTTTTCTTGTTTAGATATTTTTCCCAATTTTATCAATTCATCTTTAATCACATTTGCTGAGGTTGTAAATTTAATGTCATTGCATGGAAACATTATTTTAACAAGCACCAAATAAGACAAGCTTACCATAATAATAGAAAATGGCAATCCTATAGTCATCCATTTTAGAAAAGATATTTCTATATTATATTCGTTTTCTAACAAGCCAATTAATACTGAATTTGGAGGAGTCCCAATCACTGTAGCAATTCCTCCTGCATTCGCAGAAAAGGCAATTCCTAGCATGATACTCAAAGCAAAATTTCGATCGCCTTTGGTAAATCCATCTTCATCATCAATCAGTAACTTAATTACAGAAATGGCAATGGGCAACATTACAACGGTACTTGCAGTATTGCTAATCCACATACTCATAAAAGCCGTGGCAATCATAAACCCTAAGATCACTTTATTAGGGGTGGTACCTGTCATCTTTATGATGGTTAATGCAATTCTTTTATGCAAATTGACTTTCTCTAAGGCCAATGCCAAAATAAAGCCTCCAAAAAATAAAAAGATAATAGGGCTTCCATAATTGGCGCCTACATCTGCAGCTGGCATCACCTTTAATAATGGAAATAAAACGAGGGGGAGAAGGGCCGTTACTGCAATATGAACGGCTTCTGTAATCCACCATATAACCATCCAAATAGCAACAGCAATAACAGCGTCACCCGTTTCGGAAACCAAATGAAAAGGTAAATTCACAACAATAAAAAATACAAGGGGAGCAAAGAGTAAACCGATTTTTTTGGAAAGTACCATGAATTGTATTTTTGCTAAAGATAAAAAACCTCTCGAATTGAGAGGTTTTTTATCTTAATATATTGAAAGAGCACTTTAGAATTTTATACTTCTACAAGGATATAGCGCGGACGTTATAAAATTTTAGTATCTATAATACTCAGGTTTAAAAGGACCTTCTTGTTTTACACCAATATAATCTGCTTGGTCTACACGTAATTCTGTTAGTTCAACTCCAATTTTTGCCAAATGTAATCTTGCAACTTTTTCATCTAAATACTTTGGCAACATATATACTTCGTTTTTGTAAGCATCTATATTAGTCCAAAGCTCTATCTGAGCCAAAGTTTGATTTGTAAATGAATTACTCATTACAAAACTTGGATGACCTGTGGCACACCCTAAGTTTACCAAACGACCCTCAGCTAAAATAATAACATCCTTTCCGTTGATGGTATATTTATCTACTTGAGGTTTAATTTCAACTTTGGTATCTCCATAGTTTTCATTTAACCAAGTCATGTCTAATTCATTGTCAAAATGACCAATATTACACACAATTGTTTTGTCTTTTAAGGAAGAAAAATGCGCTCCAGAAACAATATCTTTATTTCCTGTAGTAGTAATTATAATATCTGCATTTCCCATCACAGTTTCTAGACGCTTCACTTCAAATCCATCCATCGCTGCTTGCAATGCACAAATAGGATCAATCTCTGTAACAGTTACAATAGAACCAGCTCCTTTAAAAGAGGCTGCAGTTCCTTTTCCTACATCACCATAACCACAAACAACCACTCTTTTACCAGCCAACATAAGATCCGTTGCTCTTCTTATAGCATCTACGGCTGATTCTTTACATCCGTATTTATTATCAAATTTAGACTTGGTTACAGAATCATTTATATTAATTGCAGGCATTGGCAATGTACCAGCATTCATTCTTTCGTATAATCTGTGAACTCCAGTAGTTGTTTCTTCAGACAATCCATTAATACCCGGAACTAATTCAGGATAACGATCTAATACCATATTAGTTAAATCTCCACCATCATCTAAAATCATATTCAATGGTTTTTTGTCTTCACCAAAAAACAAAGTCTGCTCTATACACCAGTCAAATTCTTCTTCATTCATTCCTTTCCAAGCATACACCTCAATTCCAGCATCAGCAATTGCCGCCGCCGCCTGATCTTGTGTAGAAAAAATATTACAAGAACTCCAAGTAACTTCTGCCCCTAAAGCTATTAATGTTTCAATTAACACAGCTGTTTGAATAGTCATGTGCAAACACCCTGCAATTCTAGCATCTTTTAAGGGTTGTTCGTCTTTATATTCCTCTCTTAAAGACATTAAACCAGGCATTTCTGCCTCTGCTAATTCTATTTCTTTTCTTCCCCATGCTGCTAAAGAAATATCTTTAACTTTGTAAGGCACATATGTAGTTGTATTAATACTCATCTATATTATTATTTTTAACTAAATTTAAGACTACAAAGTTACATAATAACTTTTAAAACATGCCACTTTACAAGACGATCGATGTTAATGATTTTACAAAAGTTCTGATCTGGGAGATTCAGGAGACCTTAGCTGATTTAACTACTGATATTAAACTCACCGAAAATAGTCAGAGTAGATTAGAATCAATGAAATCAATCTTACACCAAAAAGGTTTTGTGAGTATTCGTCATCTATTAAAATATGCTGGATATGTAGATTCTGATTTGTACTATGATGAATTTGGTAAACCGTATTTAAAAGATGGTAACTTTATCTCTATCACTCATTCTTTTACTTTTACGGCAATTATTATTTCGAAGAAAGATATTGTGGGAATAGATATTGAAAAGCAACGAGATAAAATTGTAAAGATTGCCCATAAGTTCACTCCATTTGAAGAATACAAAACCATCGCCAATCATGATGCATTGGTAAGTAAATTAACTATCGTATGGGGAGCAAAAGAATCTTTGTATAAAATATACGGAAAGAAAAAATTACTATTCTTACATCATATTTATATAGAAGACTTTGCATTTGCAGATAAAAAAACAATAGGAACTATTAAATATGAAGGTTATGTTTCCATTCATTCTATTCACTTTTTAGAGTTTGAGGGTTTTACTTGTGTATATGGGTTTTAGTTTTAAAAAATAAAGTTATGAGTGAGTTGCTTTTCATATTTTCGATTAAATTTTTAATGAAAGAACAAGTTTTTATTAAGAACTTCTTATTTTAGCTGAGTGAATATATACCAAGTCTATCTGTGAAAAACATCTTACATTAAGTTGTTGTTATTGGTGGAGTCATAAAAAACCTCTAATCAATTAAAAACTACTTATACCGCTCACTAGACTTGAGTATTGTAGGAACTATTTAAAAAAATAAAACGTTTCTCAATAAAATAAAACAAATGAAGGTCTCAGTTGAACTAACTTTAATGCCACTTCAAAATGATTTTGAAGAACTCATTATTAACTTTATAAAAAACTTAAGAGCTTCTCCATTTATAGTTTTGGAGAATCCGCTAAGTACTCAAATTTACGGGGACTATGACACCTTAATGCCCTTCCTAACTAAAGAAATAAAACGATCCTTCGAAAATCAAAAACATGTAGTTTTAAATTTAAAGATGGTAAAATCCGACCGTAGCGATTATGAGCCAAATTTTTGATTTATTTTTTGGTCAGTATACCGGATATTCTTCTACAGACATACTACTAGAAATTACTGCTGTTATTTTTGGCTTTATGTCTGTTTGGTATTCAATGCAAAATAAAATTTGGGTCTTTCCTACTGGAATGATTAGTACTTCTATTTTTGTTTATTTGTTACTGAAATGGGAATTATTAGGAGACATGATGATTAACGGTTATTATTTTATAATGAGTGTTTACGGCTGGTATATCTGGACTAGAAAAGTAGATAAAACTCATGTAACTCCCATTTCTGAGACTACAAAAAAAGAAAAAATAATTTCTGTTGTCATTTTTATAGCTACCTTAATATTTGTGTATATAGTTTATCAAACATTTGATAAGTGGACAAGTTGGGTGGCATATATAGACACAATTACTACTGCAATTTTCTTTGTTGGTATGTGGTTGATGGCAAAACGAAAAATAGAAAACTGGATCTTCTGGATTGTTGGAGATATTATTTCAATTCCTTTATATTTTGATAAAGGCCTTACATTTACTAGTTTTCAATATTTAGGATTTACATTTATAGCAATAGCAGGATATTTCGCATGGAAAAAGACCTTAAACAAGAAGATATTAATCTTGTAAAAATAGCATTGTTTGGACCAGAAAGTACTGGTAAAACAACATTATCTATTCAATTAGCTAAACATTATAATACTGTTTGGGTAGAAGAATATGCAAGACCTTATTTACAAAAAGTATGGAATCAAGAACGAAGAACTTGTGAGCCAAAAGATATTTTACCAATAGCTTTTGGTCAAATAGCTTTAGAAAACAGACTTTCAAAAAGAGCTGATAAAATATTGATTTGTGATACAGATTTACTAGAAACAAAAGTGTATTCTTCTGCATATTATGGTGGTTTTGTAGATCCAATTCTTGAAAAAGCCGCTACAGAAAACTCATACAATCTGTATTTACTTACCTATATAGATACTCCTTGGGAGGAAGATGATTTAAGAGACAGACCTGAGCAACGTATGGAAATGTTTGAGGCTTTTCAAAAGGCATTAGACGAACATAACAGACCTTATATTTTATTGAAAGGCGATAAAGAAAGTAGGCTAAAAAAAGCTGTTGAAGCTATTGATGCTATCCTAGCTAGTAAAACAGATTTGTACTCCTATTCTGATTCTTTAAAAAATGAATAAAGAAACAATCTCTAAAGAACTCCTATTTAAAGCAGTCCGAAGTTCGGGTGCTGGAGGACAACATGTAAATAAAGTTTCTTCTAAAGTTGAATTATATTTTGATGTTATAAACTCAGTATCAATCTCTAATGAAGAAAAAGAATTATTACTAAAAACCCTTTCTACAAGATTAACAAAAGATGGAGTTTTACAATTATCATCTGACGAAAGCAGAAGTCAGCATACCAATAAAGAAAAGGTTATAAAGCGTTTTTTTGAAATCTTAGCAGTAGGTCTTACTAGACCTAAAAAAAGAAGACCAACCAGAATGAGTAGATCTCAAAAAGAAAAAAGGTTGGGAAATAAACAAAAGCTTTCCACAAAAAAAACTTTAAGAAAAAAACCAGATTTGGAGTAATTCTTCTTTCCTAATTGAAAAATCCATTATACCTTTGCATCGTTCTCATAAAGGGGTGCTTTTTTATAAGGCTGAGATCATACCCATTGAACCTAGAACAGGTAATGCTGTTTAGGAAATCGAATGTTAAAAAAGGTATATAAGCCCTTTTTAACAAGCGCAGAAACGAGAGTTTCAAAACTAATTATTCAATATTAATCACAAGAATAATTACCTCTTTTTATTCGTTTTAAAATTTATTTAAAATGAAAAAAATCATCTTTTTTTTATTCTTGTTTGTAAATGTATTTGCAAACGCCCAGAAATTTACAGTTTTAGGAAAAATCGTTGACAGTAACAAAATAGCTTTAAGTGGAGCTACCGTTTTAGTTAAAGAAACTAAACAAGGAACTTCCTCAGGGTTAAATGGAGAGTTTAGAATTGGTCTAAAGCAAGGAGACTACACACTAGTTATCTCTTATGTGGGATACAAAACTACAGAACAAAAAATTTTATTAACCGAAAGTAAAAAGCTTACCATTGTTTTGTCTTTAGATGAAAATGTATTGGACGAAGTATTAGTCGCTGCTGTTCGTGCTACTTCTGACATTCCTGTTACGTATTCTAACTTGAGTAAGAAGGAAATTTCTAAGCGAAATTTAGGTCAGGATATTCCTGTATTACTTAACTATTTGCCTTCTGTTATTTCATCTTCAGATGCAGGAGCAGGTGTTGGTTATACCTATTTAAACGTTAGAGGTTCTAACAGTGAAAGAATTAATGTAACGATTAACGGAATTCCATATAATGATGCAGAAAGTCATGGTACTTTTTGGGTTAATTTAGGAGATTTTGCCTCTTCCACTGAAAATCTACAATTACAACGTGGTGTGGGTACATCTACCAATGGTTCTGGAGCTTTTGGTGCCAGTTTAAATATTTTGACAGACGCTATTTCTGAAAAATCTGGAGGAGAAATATCAAACTCTTTTGGTTCTTTTGGAACTAGAAAACATACTGTAAAGTTTACCACCGGAAAAATCAACGAACATTTAGAAGTTTCTGGAAGATTATCAAATATCTATTCTGATGGTTATGTAGATAGAGCTTTTGCAGACTTAAAATCTTATTTTCTACAAGGATCTTATACCGATAAAAACACCTTAATTAAAGCAGTTATTTTTGGTGGAAAAGAAAGAACATATCAATCTTGGTATGGAATAGATCCACAACAATTAGAGGAAGACAGAAGACAAAACCCATACACCTATGAAAACGAAGTAGATGATTATGGTCAAAATCATTATCAACTGCACTGGAATGAAAAATTAACTAAAAACTGGTCTACCAATCTTGGATTGAATTATACCAAAGGAGCTGGGTTTTTTGAGCAATTTAAAGCTGGTGAAGATGCTGCAGATTTTAATAATCTAATTGAAGACGGTAGTGATGTTATTGTGAGACGATGGTTGGATAATAATTTTTATGTGGTAAATTTCAATGCCAACTATAAGGATGAAAAGTTGAATATTATTTCAGGAGTTTCCTACAGTAATTATACGGGAGATCATTTTGGAGAAGTAATTTGGGGAAGTGAATTAGCCGCTGGAACAAATATCCAAGATCGTTATTATATGAGCGATGCTACAAAAACAGATTTTAGTGTTTTTTCTAAAGCTACCCTCATGATTAACGAGAAAGTGTCTGCATATTTAGATCTACAGGGTCGTTTTGTAAACTATCAAACAGAAGGACTTACTTCAGATAGAAATACAATAGATGTAGATGCTAGTTTTAGTTTCTTTAATCCAAAGGCTGGGTTTATTTATAGAATTGCAGATGAAAATAGTCTATACCTATCTTATGCAAGAGCCAATAGAGAAGCGAATAGGAATGATTTTGAAAATGGGGTTTCTTCACCAGAAGCTTTAGATGATATTGAATTTGGATGGCGTTATAAGAGTGATAATCTCAAGCTAAATACCAACCTATATTATATGAACTATAAGAATCAATTAGTCTTAACAGGTGCTATTGATGATGTTGGTGCACCAATTAGAGCTACCAGTGGGAAAAGCTATCGTTTAGGATTAGAAATTGATGCTGATTTTAAAGTAAGTGAAAAAATATCTATCAGGTCTAATGCTGCATTCAGTACTAATAAAAACCAAGACTTTAGAGCTTCAGTAAATGGAAATTTACAAGACTTAGGAGATACTAACTTATCATTCTCACCAAATATGATCGTTGGAAATATGTTTATATTTCAACCTACGAACAACTTCCAAGTTTCATTTTTATCAAAATTTGTGGGAGAACAATTCATGAGTAACCTCAACAGTAGCGTTTCTAAACTAGATGTTTTAGATAGTTACTTTACTAGTGACTTAAACTTTGTATATGAGATAGAAACAAAGAGCGTTTTTAATACCATTGTTATTAGTGGTATAATTAACAACATCTTTAATACAGAATACGTAGATAGAGGATATTATTATACGTATGATTATCCTGATGGAAGTGGTAATACAGTTACTGGAGACGGAGCAGGATATTATCCGCAAGCAACTGCAAACTTTTTACTAGGGCTTACGTTAAAATTTTAACAAAAAAAACCGAGGCTAAAGCCTCGGTTTTTTTACTTATTTTTTTTCCAGCCTCGATAGCCTCCTTTGAGGTCATAAACTTCATCAAAACCATCCAATAACAATTTAACAATTGCCTTATTACTTCTTCCTCCAGCGGCACAGTAAAGGTATAAAGGTTTGTTTTTATCGAATGTTGAATTCACTTTTTTAACAAAATCTGCATCAAAAAAATTAATTAAAATAGCACCATCTATAAATCCTTGATGATACTCTTCAGGTGTTCTAACATCTAACAACTGCAGTTGTTTTGTCGAGATTTTAGTAAATTCTTTTTGAGAAATCAATCGTGACTTTTTGGTATCTTGTGAACAAGAACTAAAAGAATATAAAATAGTAAGAATGAAAAATAGATTTCTCATTTATTTTATTTTGAATTAGAACACGCTACTACTTGTGTTCTCTTAATTCCTGTTTTCTTAATAGCTCCATATCCTCCAGCAACATCAATAACCCTATTAAAGCCTCTAGCTTTTAAAATAGATGCCGCTATTACGGAACGATATCCTCCAGCACAATGTAAATAAAAATCTTTATTGCTTGGAAATTCTGTTAAATGATTATTTAAAAAATCTAAAGGGGTACTCGTTACATTTTCAATATGCTCAGCGGCATACTCTCCTGGTTTTCGCACATCAAAAACAATGGCATCTTTATATATTTTTTTCTCTAATACTTCTGCAGAAACAGAATCTAAAGTATCTATCTCTTTACCAGCTGCTGACCAAGTATCAAAACCTCCTGTTAAATATCCTAAAACATTATCAAACCCAACACGAGACAATCGTATAATAGTTTCTTTCTGCATTCCATCCGGAACCACTAATAAAATAGGTTGATGGATGTCTTTAACTAAAGCACCTACCCAAGGGGCAAATGTTCCTCCTAATCCAATAAATATGGATTGAGGTATAAATCCTTTTATAAATTCAAACTGGTGACGAACGTCTATAATTAAGGCATCAGTCTCATTGGCAACCAATTCAAAATCTTTAGGAGATAATGCTCTTGTTCCTCTTTTTATCACCTCATCAATAGATTTATATCCTTCTTTATTCAAAGCTACATTTAATGGAAAATAAGCTGGTGGTGGTAACAAACCATCCGTTACTTCTTTTACGAATTCTTCTTTTGTCATGTCTATTCTTAAAGCATAATTATGCTGCTTTTGATCTCCAAGCGTACCAACAGTTTCTTTGCTTAAATTTTTACCACAGGCAGATCCTGCTCCATGAGCCGGATATACAATAATATCGTTGGCTAAAGGCATAATTTTATTCCGCAAGCTATCATATAGAGTCGATGCCAAATCTTCTTGAGTCATACTGCTTTTTTGAGCCAAATCGGGCCTTCCTACGTCACCTAAAAACAAGGTGTCTCCTGTAAAAATAGCAGTATCTTTTCCATGTTTATCTTTTAGTAAATAAGTAGTACTTTCCATGGTATGACCAGGTGTGTGTAGTGCAGTAATCGTAATCTCACCCAATTGAAAAACTTCTCCATCTGTTGCAGTATAAGAATCAAACTTGGTTTGGGCATTAGGGCCAAAAACAATTCTACCTCCTGTTTTTTCTGCAAGTGTTAGATGCCCACTCACAAAATCTGCATGAAAATGTGTTTCAAAAATATATTTAATAGTGGCATTATTTTTTGTTGCTCTATCTAAATAATCTTCTACTTCACGAAGAGGGTCTATGATCGCAACTTCTCCATTACTTTCTATATAATAAGCTCCTTGAGCTAAACAACCAGTATAAATTTGTTCTATAATCATAATTATTATTCTCTACTACTTATATGATTGATGAATGTAATTTGAATATTTATTTTGATACTCTTTTTCGCCTGTTTTATAATAATTAACGGCTCCATTTACTCTCATATAAAAATGATCTAATGTAATTAAATCTAATATTTTTCCTCGAAATAAATGGTCTCTGACAGGTCCTTTAACTCCCGCAAAATAAAATAAAATGTTTTTTTTATGATAGAACCTAATACGTTCTTTTAACATTTCAACACCCGTGCTATCTACTCTATTAATACTTTCTGCGTCTAAAACAATCAGTTTTAAATGAGCTCCTTTTTCTTCTACCATCATTTCTAATTTCTCAATAAAATAACTGGAATTTGCATAAAATAATTGGGCGTCAAATCTAAAAACTAATACTTCATCATCAATAATTACTTCAGTAAAACGTTCTCTATTCTTGTAAAAATCTGAGTCTGGAACCTTTCCTAACTCGGCAACATAAGGTCTTGAAGTTCTAAATATTAAGATAATTAATGACAGGCCTACTCCAATCATGATTCCATATTCTATACCAAAAAAAAGTGTAGAAAAAAATGTTGCAATAAGTAACCAAAAATCTAAGTTATTTGCGTTCCATAAAAAAACAGCTTCTTTTATGTTTACCAATCCAAAAACAGCAACTATAATAATAGCTGCTAAAACTGTTTTTGGTAAATGATAAAATAATGGGGTTAAAAATAATAAGGTAATTAATACCATAACTACAGAAACTAATGATGCCATTCCCGTGGTTGCTCCAGATTCTTGATTAATTGCAGATCTAGAGAAACTTGAAGTAGATGGATATGCCTTAAACCATGAACCAATCATATTACTTAAACCTAAGGCCATTAATTCTTGATTTGGCCTTATTTTATATTCATCTTGTTTTGCTTCTAAAGATTTTCCGATGGAAATAGTTTCTAAATACCCCACCATCACCAAAGTTAAAGCTATCGGAAGTAATTCTCTTATTTGACTGATATCTAATTCTGGAAATGAAAAAGAAGGCAAGCCAGATGGAATATCTTTTACAATAGCGACATCAACAAAATTGTTACCAAAATAACGTATTGTTAGAATTCCAGAGACCACTACGATTAATGCATTTGGAATCTTCTTATTTACTTTTCTTAATATGATAATGACAAACACAGAAATCAGCCCTATAATGGTAGTATGAGAGTTAAAATCGATGATATTAGACCAAATATCTTCTAATACATATTGAATTTGATCACTTTGAATAAAATCTACTCCAAATAAATTTCTAAATTGATTGACTCCAATCGTTAGTGCTACCGCAGAGGTAAAACCTGAGATTACTGGTTTTGAAAGAAAATTAACAACAAAACCTAGCCTAAAAACTCCCAGTAAAAATTGAATTCCTCCAACCATAAATGCAAGTAGAATTGCAATTGCAATATAACTGTCTGAACCTGCCAAAGCGAGGGTTGAAACTCCCGTAGCTACTATTAATGAATCCATGGCTACAGGACCTATAGCTACCTGTCTAGAAGAACCGAAAACTGCATATACAAGTTGTGGTACTAAAGCACAATACAAGCCATATATAGGTGGTAATCCCGCAATTAACGCATACGCAATTCCTTGCGGAATTAAGATAATAGCAACGGTAATACCAGCTATAAAATCACCTTTAAAACGAGATCCACTATAGTTTGGTAACCATTCTAAAATTGGTATGAGTCTTTTTAATTTTTTCATTTTTTTTAATTAAGAAAATCTTCATTGTTCTCTTTTAAAATTAAAATAATTCTCCTTGATTTTTGCCTTTTATTCTTTTTAAATGTGTGTAAGCTAACTCTGTTACTTCTCTTCCTCGTGGGGTTCTCATAATGAAACCCTCTTGAATTAAGAAAGGCTCATACACCTCTTCTATTGTTTCTCCATTTTCACCAACGGCTGTTGCTAGTGTACTTATTCCAACTGGACCCCCTTTAAACTTATCTATAATCGTAGTTAAAATTTTATTATCCATCTCATCTAATCCGTAAGCATCAACATTTAAAGCTTTTAAGGCATACTTGGCTATTGTAATGGTAATATCTCCATTTCCTTTTATCTGAGCGAAATCTCGAACTCTTCGTAGCAATGCATTTGCTATTCTTGGAGTTCCTCTACTTCTTCCAGCTATCTCTATGGCCGACTCCATAGATATTGGAACTTTTAAAATTTCAGCACTTCGCTGAACAATGGTTGTTAGTAATTCTTTCTTGTAATAGTTTAACCTACTACTAATTCCAAAACGAGCTCTCATTGGAGCTGTTAATAAACCGGAACGGGTAGTGGCTCCAATTAATGTAAAAGGTTCTAAATTGATCTGAACCGTTCTTGCGTTTGGTCCAGATTCTATCATAATATCTATTTTGTAATCTTCCATTGCAGAATACAAATACTCCTCTACAATAGGACTTAATCTATGAATCTCATCAATAAATAAGACATCTCTTTCATCTAAGTTGGTCAATAGACCAGCTAAGTCTCCAGGTTTATCTAAAACTGGACCTGAGGTTACTTTAATTCCTACTTGCAATTCATTTGCTAGTATATGTGCTAAAGTTGTTTTTCCTAAACCAGGAGGTCCGTGAAATAAAGTGTGGTCTAGTGCTTCTTCTCTCTGATTGGCAGCTTCAACAAATATCTTAAGGTTTTCAATCGCTTGCTCTTGTCCTGTAAAGTCGTCAAACGAAAGGGGTCTTAACTTTTTTTCTACTTCAAACTCTTCATTAGAGATATTTTCGTTATCAGGATTTAGATGTTCATTCATATTACAAATATACTAGAATTTGAAGATTGATTTACTAGGTCATAGAAAACAAAAAACCTTTCCATTTAGGAAAGGTTTTAATTATTTTTTTGTTGCTTATGACGGCTCTTCTCCGGGAAGTAATGGTACAGTTTGTGCTACCCAATCTTTTCCGTGCAGATAGTCGCTATCATCATCATCTGGATCTACTTTCTTACTGTAATCATAAGCCCATCTGTGAACCTCTGGTATTTTTCCTGGCCAGTTTCCGTGAATATGTTCTACAGGTGTAGTCCATTCAATTGTATTTGAATTCCATGGGTTTTGAGTTGCTTTTTCTCCTCTGTAAATTGAGATAAAGAAATTTGCCAAGAAAATAATTTGACCAATTCCTCCAATTAGAGCGAAATACGTAATCACAACGTTGGTATCTGCTACATCATCAAACATTGGAAATGCCGTGTTAGAATAATATCTACGTGGTAAGCCTGCTAATCCAATAAAGTGCATTGGGAAAAATACGCCGTAAGCACAAATAATAGTAACCCAGAAATGCCAGTATCCCATCACTTTATTCATCATTCTACCATACATTTTAGGAAACCAATGATATACCCCTGCATACATTCCAAATATAGCAGAAACTCCCATTACTAAGTGGAAATGTGCTACAACAAAATAAGTATCGTGTATGTTTATATCTAATGCAGAATCTCCTAAAACTAGTCCTGTTAACCCCCCTGTTACAAATGTGGAAACCAATCCGATAGAGAATAACATCGCTGGATTTAATTGTAGATTTCCTTTCCATAGTGTAGTAATATAATTAAATGCTTTTACGGCAGATGGAATTGCAATTAATACAGTTGTAAAGGTAAATACAGATCCTAGAAATGGATTCATTCCTGAGATAAACATGTGGTGACCCCATACGATTGTTGATAAAAATGCAATAGCCATAATAGATCCAATCATGGCACGATATCCAAAAATTGGTTTTCTAGAATGGGTAGATATAATTTCGGATGTAATTCCTAATGCCGGTAGTAATACAATATATACTTCCGGGTGTCCTAAAAACCAGAATAAGTGTTCAAATAATACCGGTGACCCTCCTTGGTAATGCAATACTTCACCACTGATAAATATATCTGAAAGAAAAAAGGATGTCCCAAAACTTCTATCAAATATCAATAATAATGCTGCTGATAGAAGAACAGGAAACGATACCACACCTATAATTGCTGTGACAAAGAATGCCCACATTGTTAGAGGCAGTCTAGTCATTCTCATTCCTTTTGTACGCAGATTTAAAACTGTTACGATATAATTTAAAGATCCAATTAACGAAGAAGCAATAAAAATAGCCATAGAGCTTAACCATAAGGTCATTCCTAATCCAGAACCTGGAATTGCTTGTGGCAATGCGCTTAAAGGTGGATAGATTGTCCAACCTGCAGATGCCGGTCCAGCTTCTACAAATAAAGAAACTACCATAATTACACTAGAGATAAAAAACATCCAATAAGATATCATATTTAAAAAACCTGATGCCATATCTCTTGCTCCAATCTGTAGTGGAATTAATAAATTTGAAAATGTTCCACTTAGCCCTGCTGTTAGAACAAAGAATACCATAATAGTACCGTGTATGGTTACCAATGCCAGATATATATCTGGACTCATAATACCATCTGTTTGATGCGGTCCTAAGAAAGCTTCTATAATCGTAAATGACTTTTCTGGCCATGCTAATTGTAGTCTAAATAGCATAGACATAAAAATACCTATCACCCCCATAATCATTCCTGTAATCAGGAATTGTTTAGAGATCATTTTATGATCGTGACTAAAAATATATTTTGTTACAAATGTTTCTTTATGATGATGTTCTGACATAATCTAACTTTTTTTGTGTTCTATAATTATTTTATAATTTCTCTGCAAAAGTAGGCTGTTCAGCTAGCCACTTTTTATAATCTTCTTCTTCTTCTACAACAATTTTCATTTGCATACTATAATGTGATGCTCCACAAATTTTGTTACAAAGTAATAGGTAATCAAACTCATACAAGTCTTCCCCTTTGTCTGAACGAATTTTATTTATTCTTCTCACTTTATCTATCACCTCAGACTGTTCTCTCATTTCTTCAGTGGTATACTTTGGTGTAAATCCAAATTGAGTTACCATTCCCGGAACACAGTTCATCTGTGCTCTAAAGTGAGGCATATAGGCAGAGTGTAATACATCTTGAGATCTGAACTTAAATAACACTTTCTTTCCTTTAGGTAAATGTAACTCAGATACTGGCTTATCATCTTGAGAGGCAGTATCAGACATATCTACTCCTATTGGATTGTTAGATTCATCAATGAAATTTACATTTCCTAAACCTAAGGTATTATCTGCTCCAGCATAGCGTGCTTGCCATGCAAATTGTTTCGCATAAACTTCAATAATAATTGGATCTTCACTTTCATCAATATTCATGACTTCTGTCCATTGAAAAATTCCAAATCCAATAAGTACTATGATTACAACTCCTGGAATTACAGTCCAAATCAATTCTAATATATGATTGTCTGCATAAAATTTTGCTTTTTTAGTTTTTTTACCTCTGTACTTATAAGTAAAAAAGAAGATAATAAATTGCATTATAAATTGGACAATTCCAATCAACCAGAATGATATATCAAATAAGATATCGTCATTTTCTCCTTCATAAGATGCTGATTCTGGTAGCATAATAACGTTCATTGCAATCAAACAATAAATCATTAAAGCATAAATAAAGACTCCAAAAAGGATGAATAATTTACCTTGTGTGTCATTATCTTTATCAGTAGCAATTACACCTCTTAAATTTAAGATTCTAGTAATCTGCCAGAAACTTACTCCGATTGCAACACCTATAAAAATATAAAATAGAGCTAGCATAGTATTTTTTCTTTATTAATTGTATTGATTAATGTTGATTGTCTTCTTCTGAGTGATGCTCGATATTGAAATAATGATAATGCTCACTTTCTTGCAAGAAAGGATTTCCTTTTGCTATAGGATCTGCTTTTGCAAAAGCACTAAATACGGTATAAATAAATATCCCTAAAAAGAAACAAGTTGCACTTATTTCTGGAATTCCAAAACTCCAACTCCCTCCTACAGTTCCTGGCATAATCATAATAAATAAATCTACATAATGACCTGCTAAGATCACCACACCACCGATCACCACAAACCAAGGTCTGCTTTTAAAGTCGCTATTTATTAATAATAATATTGGGAAAACGAAGTTCATAACTAACATTGATAAAAATAATGTTTTATATTCTGAAAACCTCAGTACGAAATAGGTAGTTTCTTCCGGAATGTCTGCATACCATATCAACATAAATTGAGCAAACCATAGGTAGGTCCAGAATACTGAGAAACCAAACATAAATTTTGCTAAATCATGAATATGACTGTCATTTACCTTAGGTAAATATCCTTTAGAACGAAGATATATCGTTACAAAGGCAATTACAGTGATCGCACTTACTAATAAAGTTGATAAAACATACCATGCAAACAATGTAGAGAACCAGTGGGGGTCTAAGCCCATTATCCAATCCCATACTGCCATAGATTCTGTGATCATAAACAAGAATAAGAATACAACTGACATGTTGTAGTTTTTCTTGTAAAGTTTATACCCATCATTGATTGTATCTTCTTTGATTGAGTTTCTTCTTATAAGCAATCTGTAAGCATTCCAAATTAATAGATAGGAAATACTTCTTATAACCCACCATGGCACATTTAACCATGCTCTTTTTCCGTATACAATAGGATCGAAATTATCGCTAGCTTTGTCAAAAACACCTTCTCCCATCCAAGTAAATAAATGATTGGAATGCAAAGCTGTTAAAACAATGAATACAAGCATAATAATAGATGTAGGAACTAAATTAGCACTAATAGCTTCCATTACTCTAAATAAAACAATAGACCACCCAGCTTGAGCAACTCTTTGGATTGCATAAAATACTAATACTAATAAAGAAACTCCTAAGAAAAAAAGTAATGCTACATATACTGCGGACCAAGGTCTATTTTGTAGTTGATGAAAGACATGTTCTGCGTGGGCATCATCATGATTTCCACCGTGAGTATCTACTGCTACATGTGTATCTGTTGTGTGATCTTCTTTAGATTCCTGATCGTGGCCTGCTCCGTGAGAATCTTCAGTTTTATGAGTGTTTGTTGAATGATCGTCTTTAGTAGTTGTAGCATGAGAAGTTTCATGGGTGTCTTCAGTAGCGTGTACTTCCGTTGAATGATCATCTTTTGAAGTTGAATTGTGTGAAGTTTCATCACCATCAACATTACCATTACCA
>CEST01006350.1_pt1 | contig 20740 bp, 19 predicted proteins | sample 326921 | NCBI WGS metagenome assembly CEST01 (sample SAMEA2621509, study PRJEB7988) | marine metagenome | biome: marine biome (ENVO:00000447); feature: surface water layer (ENVO:00002042); material: "saline water (ENVO:00002010), including plankton (ENVO:xxxxxxxx)" | depth 5 m
GCAGGCACCAGTAATTTTAGTGGCTCCTTTATAAAAGCGCATCAGGAACTCATAGCTGCAGATAAAGTCATACTGCACGGCCCAACGCATGATTTTAGACACAACAACCGCTCTGTAAGCTTATTTTACAGCCAAAATCCTTTGTTGCAAAAAATTAAAAAAATCTTACCACAATGGTTGTATCATAAAAAAGTAACACTTTGGCAACAATCTTTTGAGGGCAAACTCGACTCTTTAGGCGGTTTTTTTAAAACTCATAAGGTAGATGTTATACTGGCCGAGTTTGGATTTAATGGAGCAGCTATTACTCTTTTTGCACAAAAATTAAACATACCGTTAATAGTTCATTTTCACGGCCACGATGCCCACAGAGATATACTCCTTACAGATCAAATAAAGGCATCCCACAAAAACATGTTTGCATACGCACATGCAATTATAAGTGTATCGCATTTTATGACCGAAAAATTAGTGCAATTAGGATGTCCAGAAAACAAAATTGTGTACAACCCTTATGGGCCAAGGTCAACATTTTATGACATAAAACCAAGCTATGGCAATACAATTTTAAACATTGGCCGTTTTACAGATATAAAAGCTCCAACCATTACTTTGAACGCGTTTAAAGATGCCCTGCCCAATTGTAAAGAGGCGCATCTTGTAATGATAGGAACTGGAGAGTTATTAGAAACCTGTAAAGCACTTGCAAGGGCCTGGGACATTCAAGGCCATGTCACTTTTACTGGAGGTATACCTCATGAAAAATTGATTCCTTATTTTAAAGATGCCTGTATGTTTATACAGCACTCTGTGCAGCCTAGTTATGGAGATGCAGAAGGCACTCCAAACACCATATTAGAGGCTAGCGCAGCAGCCTTACCTGTTATATCTACAAAACATGCAGGTATTCCTCAGGCTGTAATAGATACTACCACTGGTTTTTTGGTAGAGGAATATGATTTGAATGGCATGACAGATGCTATGGTGCGCCTATTTAATGACAAAACTCGTTGCCAGTCTATGGGAAAAGCTGGTAGAAGTCACATACAATCTAATTATAACATTAATAGGCATATTGGTGTTTTAGAAGACCAATTAAATATGGCAAATAACAATAAAAAGTAATGAAAACACATTTAATATCTGGCGGCTGCGGTTTTGTAGGGCGTAACATGGTACAACGTTTGTATAAAAATACCACAGACCGTATTTTATTTATTGATAATTTATCTGTGGGTAAACACCCATCTGAGTGGTTAGATATTCCTTTAAAAAAGACAGTTGGTATTCTTGAAATATATGGCGAAGATGAGCGCTTAATTTTTATAGAAGAAGATTTCAGGACTACATTAAACAAACTGGTAAAACAGCCAAACTATCTAAAAGAAGAATTTGGTTTAGCTATAACGCACTTCACAGATGTATATCACTTTGCGGCCATAGTAGGGGGTCGTGCCATGATAGATGGAGACCCAATTCAAGTGGCCTTAGATTTATCTATTGATGCAGAGTTCTTTTTTTGGGTAAGCCGTCATAAACCCCAAAGAGTGTTGTACCCTAGCTCCAGCGCAGCCTATCCTGTGAGTTTGCAAACCCAGGACAATACCATACAACTTAAAGAGTCAGACATAGATTTTAACAACATGGGCCAGCCAGACATGACCTATGGCTGGACAAAATTAACTGGAGAGTTTTTGGCCAAAATTACTGCCAAACATTACGGGGTTAGCATTACCTGTATACGTCCATTTTCTGGCTATGGAGAAGACCAAGACTACTCCTATCCAACTCCTGCCATTGCTAGGCGGGCTGTTTTTAAAGAGGCTCCTTTTGAGGTATGGGGTTCTGGCCACCAAGGGCGAGACTTTGTACACATAGATGATGTGCTAGATTGTATAGAGGTAGCTATGGATAAAATCCATGACGGCACCGCCATTAATATAGGCCAAGGGGTACTTACATCCTTTAGAGAGCTTATCACATTATTTTGCGAGTTTGCAGGCTATAGTCCAGAGATTAAACCACTATTAGACAAACCAGTTGGGGTACATAGTAGATATTGTGACATGACTTGGGTGAAGGAAAATCTTGGTTGGGAGCCCAAAATCTCGATTAAAGAAGGGATGAAGCGTGTGTATGATGCAGTAAAGACTAAGGAAATTACTCTTGGTAACTTAAAAAAAATATAACCAACGATTTAGTGAAAATATTATTTGCAAATTTTATTCTTCAGGGAAATCGGTTTATGGAAGACCTAAAAATAGGTCTTGAACAGCATGCCGAAGTAGTTTGGGATTATGAAGCCTTCTGGAAATGTGATCAAGATTTTGACATAGTGCATCTGCATTGGCCAGAATTTTTATCTTATGAGGTGCAAAAGTACGTCTACACAACAGATCCATTTCCTAAGGAGTTATTTAATGAAATTGAAACTTGTCTAAAATACTGGAAAAAGAATGCCACAATTATATATACGCGCCATGTTCAATTTCCTCATGCTCGCCACGATAAAGATTATCTAGATCTATACAAGATGGTAACTTCTTATTGTGACACTGTTGTACATTTTGCAAATTATAGTATCAAGCAATTTAAAAAATGGTATCCACAGCATATAGGTATTAATCATGTAGTTATAGAACATCATAATTACGCATCTTTACCAAATCCCTCCAACAAAATATCAGCAAGGAAAGCACTAAATATTAATAGAGGCACTAGAGTGATGCTAGTTTTTGGACTAATTAAAGAACACGAAAAACAACTCATTGAAAAGGCCTTTGGTTTTATAGCTGCAAATAATAAGGTGCTATTAGCTCCAAAATGGGCTATTAATAGAAGAAAGATAGGGTATATTAGATTGAGAGAATGGGTCTGGAAGTTTGAAAAATGGCTTGCAAAACAGAATAAAAAGAAAAAAATTAATTTGGGTTTTATTGAAGACAATGATGCGCATCTTTACTTAAATGCTGCAGATTTTTTATTCATTCCTCGCACTACAGAATTAAATTCAGGTAACATTACACTAGGCTGTACTTTTGGGTTGATAGTTGTAGGTGCGAATCATGCAAATATTGGCGAAATTTTAAACAATACAGGCAATCCAACATTTGAAGTTGGAAATGACCAAAGTCTTAAAGCTGCTTTAGCAAAGATTGAAGTCTTATTAAATGAAAATCACGGTGTAAAAAATAAAAAGACTGCCTTTGAAAAGTGGGGAGTGAAACAAATAGCATCTCAATATATTCATACTATGCAGGAATCACTAAAAATTAAAGATCGAAAAGAAAGGCCACCTAGTAAATCCTAATAAATTCATTTCAAAACAAGCTACTTTGATTAATGAAGAATTTGTTGAAGGATTGGTTTCTGTAATCATTCCTGTATACAGTAGGGATGCCTTAATTATAGAAGCCATTGAAAGTATACATAATCAAACGTATCGTCCTATAGAATGTATTGTTGTTGATGATGGCTCAACAGATAATACCATAAAAACTGTTGAGAATCTTATTGATCAAAATAATGATGATGCGTTTAAAATAAAGCTTATCAAACAAGACAATTCTGGTGCGCCTAGTGCCAGAAATAATGGCATCAAAAATGCTTCTGGTGAGTTTATCCAATTTTTAGATTCTGATGACTTCTTGTACCCAAATAAAATTAAAGATCAAGTTTCAGTATTCCAAAACCAAGCCAAGATTGATGGAGTTTATGGAAATTGGCATCATGGCACAATAGAGAGTCATGTCTTGATTAAAGGTGAGAAATGGGATAATCCTATTGATCAATTTTATGGTGGTCGTGTTATTCATACTCTAAGTTTTTTATTTAGGCGCACTTTCATAAATACAATTGGACCTTGGGATGAGAATCTTAAAAGAAATCAAGAGATTGATTATTTTTTACGTGGGGCCTTAGCAGGAGGCAATTTTGAATATTTACCCAAGATTACCGGTTTGTGGCGAGAACACGAAGGTGAGCGTATTGTGACCTCAAGTGGCGCACTAGGTGCATTGGCATTTCATGATAAATGGATTGCAGAATTTTATCGATTAGATGTATTTACAAAAGAAAGACAAAAAACAGCAGCACAGTATTTATTTTGGCACGCGATGGAATTAGAAAAGCAGCATAATAGTGTGGCGATTAATTATTTAAATAAAGCCTTTAACTTATATCCATATTTCCCAGAATTTAATACCTATAAGATGAAAATTCTAAGACGCATTACAGGAGATCAACTAAGTTTAAGGTGCTGGTATTACTTTGCCAAATCAAAAAAAATATAGATTAATGAAACAACCATTAGTATCTATTATCGTTACCTGCTATAATCAAGCACATTGTATTATTAATACACTTAAAAGTGTTGTAGCACAAACTTATATAAACTTAGAGTGTATCATTGTTGATGACGGTTCCAAAGATACCAGTGCAGCCCTAATTAAAGAGTTTATTAAAGATGATGCAAGATTTACGTATTTGTTCCAGAATAATCAAGGTGTTTCTAAGGCAAGAAACAAGGGGTTTACTATTGCAAAGGGAGATTTTATTAATTTTTTGGATGGGGATGATACCTTTTTACCGAATAAATTGCAAGAACAAGTAAAAGTTTTTCAGGATAATCCTGACATCTCAATTTGTATTTGTGACCATCAATTTTATGAAGAAAAACAGGAAGTTTATAAATACTATGAATTTGAAAAATTAACCATAAAACCCCTTGAGCAAATTCTCTTTAAATGGCACAATGGGGTAGCATTTCCTCCACATGCATCGTTATATAAACGTTCGCTTTGGGAAGACCAAGAAGCACCTTTTCCAGAAGATTATAAACACCGTTGTGAAGATTGGGTTTTTAACGTACTTGTAGCATTAAAAGATGTAAATTATTACATGCTAGATAAAGTAATGTGTAATTACCATATGGGAAATACTAATTTCACAAATGATATAAAGATTTTAGCTGCCTCAGCAATTAAAGCAGCACTGTATTTAAAACCACAACTACCAGAGCAATACCAAGAAAATTTTATAGACACAACTATTAATAATAGTCTTAATATGTATTGGGAGAGTGAAAAAATAAATATTCTACAAAAATCAGCAAATTGGCGCATTGCAAATGCTGTTAGTAAACCCTTTTTTAAAATAACAAGTTATTTTAGAACTAAGCAATAGTTGTAGTACTATAGTTTTTTTAATAAAAAATTAGCGATTAATTTATTTGTCACTGTCGCTTTCATCGGAAGATTAACTACATAATGAGAATATTAATATTAACCCGTATTGATGATGCTAGCCCTAAAGTCTTAGCTTTTAGTCTTCGGAATATGCTTGAGAGGCAAGGAGTTAAAGTTGATGTTAGTTTTCGAATTAACATTTTAAAGCGAATGAATCACCACAACTATTTATCAAGTAGTTTAGGTTTAACATATTTAAAAATAAAAAATAAATTACAGTCTATTATTGGAGATTTTAAATTTATCAGGGATTTAAAAACATATGACGCCATAATTATTTCAGAATGTACTCCAAATAGTTTCTGGTTGGATTATTATGCTATTGAAAAGTTAAAAAAAATTATTAGTCCGAAACCTGTTATTTTATATGAGGTTTATTTTCTTGGGAACACACCATATCAAATAGACAAATTAATTGGGCAGGGTAATCCTACTATTGAGCGCTACGATTGGCATTTAGCGATTACAAATATTACTGAAATACAATCAAGTCCAAAGCCACCATGGTCTTGTATAGGTTTGGATTTAAAATCTTTGGATTTAAAACCAACTGTCAAAAATGAATTCTTTGCAATAGTAGACTTTGAGCAATCTGGTTATGAAAAAGAAAGATGTATGCAAATTAAAGCTTTAGAGTTCTTAAAAATACCGTATGTTTCATTCAGTTCTCGAATGCCTATGGCTGAAATACGTAATTATTATAGAAAAGCTAGTTTGATTTTTTTGCAATGTCCAGAGGCCTTTGGGATACCTGTTGCTGAATGCCTGTCTTGTGGGACCGCAGTTTTTACTAAGGAAATTGAATGGGTGATGAGTTGGAGAATAGTTAATACTGATAGTACAAACAAATTTACATTACCCGAATGTTTTTATGTGTATAATAATTATGAGCGACTAATAAAGCAGTTGAATAAACTGCGTGATGAATATCATCAAAAGACAACTCCAGTATCTGTTTTCAATACTTTTATTACAAACTACCCTCATTTTTATGAAGGTGATGATTCATCCCTTAAAGAATTTTTAAAAAGAATTAAAAAGAATCAATTTAATTAGATGCAAAAGCTACTGCATATTATCCCATATCATCAATTTATTCCGGCAACAAATGGAGGCGCTTTACGTTGTTATCATTTGTGTACAGAGCTGGCTACATATTTTGATGTTACCCTTATTGCTCTTCAGCCAGTTAGTGAGGTAAATGATGTGAATTTTAAAAATATTAAAATAATTAACCCTACTAAGTCTTTAAAGTTAGACGGCTTCAAAGCTAAATTAATAAATGCTATTAAATATCGGTGGTATATGAGCACCATAAAAGGTCCTGCAGAGGCTACTGTTTTAGATTTCTATCCTGTACTCAAAGAACTGTCTAAAACAGAAACTTTTGATTATGTGCTTATGGAACATTTATCCTCTATGGCGCTTGGTAAGGCTGTAAAAAAATGGTGGCCAAATGCTTTGAGAATTGTAGACCAGCATAATATTGACCATTTGCTTTACAAACAGGGTCATGACCTGAGAATCAAAAAAAATAAAAAAACATTTGATAGGTTAAAACATCAAGAAAGCCATATGTATACCTATGCTGATTATTTTCTTGCTTGTAGCACTAATGATGTGACAGCACTTCTACATTTAAATAAAAATAGAATAAAGGGGCTATTGGTACCTAACGGTACAACTCAAAAAAAGTTTATTCAAAAAGATTTCTCTGAGCCTACCCTTATTTTTTGTGGTTCTCTAGATTATGCGCCTAATAAAAACGGATTATTATGGTTTTATGAAACAATATGGCCAAAATTAAAGACTGCTATTAAAGGTATTACCTTAACAGTTATAGGTAGAAACGGTCATGATAATGCTTACGGGCCATTAAAAATAGACCCGAAAATAAATTTTGTAGGCCAAGTTAAGGACGTAACACCCTACTATCACAAAAATAATATTGCTATTGTACCTCTATTTGAGGGCAGCGGGACACGACTTAAGATATTGGAAGCTATGAGTTTTGGCTTGCCAGTTATTAGCACCAGTATTGGGGCCGAGGGTATAGATTATATTGAAAATAAACATATTATAATTGCCAATGATCCCATTGCATTTCAAAAAGCGATTATTGATAATTTCAATAAACCAACTATTTTAAAAAAATTAGCAAGTGAGTCCTTACTGTTAATTAATGAAAAATATAATTGGCAAAGTATAGCTAGAAAATTAAAAGAAGATTTAATCCCTAGAGATAAACAAGATTGGTCTTTTAGATTCGTTAAATCCAATAAAGTTTCAAAAATGCAATCGAAGTGATTTCTATGTTAAGACGTATCGAATTGTATGAAATTAATTACATTTATTTTTTAAAAATTGATACAGAGGGAGCAGAAGAAGAATTGTTTAAAGATCGAGCTCACTTTAAAAAATAGTTACAGGATTTTTCAGTGAGAACTAAATATAAAAAATGAACAAATCTGTAAAAATAGCCTGTGCATGCAATAAAAAGTTCGCTGTGCTTCTAGCCACTTTATTGAAGTCCATAGAGATTAATCATTGTATTAATGGTAATACCGTTGAGGTATTTATTATAGATAATGGTATTGGTAAAAAGCGTAAGAATAAAATTATAGACACCGTAGATCAACAAAAAGTAAATCTTAGATTTTTAAAAATACCATTGCATTTAAAAAACACATTAAATGCCTTTCCTAATGGTTCAAAATTTACACATTACTATCGCTTATTTTTAGTTTCTATCTTACCAGAAACTATAGAACGTATACTGTATTTGGATTGTGATATGCTTGTTTTGAATAGTTTAACCACCTTGTGGGAAACTCAGCTTAATGCCAATGAAATCATTGGAGCAGTCCAAGACATAACAAAAACGGTAAGTTCTAAAGCACATAAAAATATAAGTGCTGTACCAAACTGGCAACAACTAGGGTTAAATATGAATGACTCTTATTTTAATTCGGGGCTCTTGTTAATAGATATAAATAAATGGCGAGAAAACATGATCTCTCAAAAAGTTATAGATACTACTGCTCAAAATTTTGAGCATGTTCTATACTTTGATCAATACGGTTTAAATGTGGTATTGAGAAATAAATGGAAATTATTAAACACAAGATATAATTCATTTTCCATTCAAAAAAAATTAGATCTTAATGACATTGTTATATTACATTTTATTAGGACAAAACCCACTGCATTTAATTACCCTTATAACTATCAAGTTTTATTTTATCATTATTTAGACCATACAAAATGGTCTAAAAAGCGTGGTGTAGAGTATAAAAAAATGCCAAAATTATTTGATGGAATTATAAAAAATCATCCAAGACTTCAGAGTTTTGGGGACAATTTATTAAATAATATAAATCAATTTATTCAGCCATGGTAGTTTATTTTTTTTTGAAATCAAGGTTTAAGTCACTCATAACTTTATATTTATTGACTCTAAGATTAATTACGGTATAATATGAATTTATTATAACATATTTACGTAATAACGATAGACAGAAACTTAGATAGACAAACTAGAATGACTAATTTGTTAAATAACCATTATCTGCAGTTTTCTTTTATTGAAGGCGAAGATGGTGAGCAATTAGATCCAGGAAAATTAAAACAAGTTTTTGACGCTAATAAATCTAGATCTAGATTAGGGTACGATATAACTAAAAATGAAGTAGCTTGTTCATTAAGCCACATCAATGCATTGAAAACTTTTTTAGAGAATGACAAACAGGATTACGCTTTAATTTTAGAAGACGATATAGTAATTACAAACTTTGATTCACTAAAAGATGCTATAGACCAATTGCCAAATAAAAAGCAGTGGGATTTACTTTATCTTGGCTACCAAGACATGAATATAAGAATGCCGTTTGTTATGAAGTTTAAGTATCATTTTATCTATCCAATTCTTAATGTTTTAAAATTGAAAATGTACGATTTGCAAAAAATAAAAAGAATTTTTGGAAGACCTTACAACAATTATTGGTTTCGTGCAGGATCTCACAATACCTCACATGCCTATATTGTTTCAAAATCTGCAGCAAAGAAAATTATTGATTACAATACGCCCGTTTTTTTGCAAGCCGATGTTGTGCTTATGGATATGATTGTAGAAGGAAAATTAAAAGCTTTTGCGCTAAATAAGCCTGTTTTTCACCAATCGAGTGATTTACCTTCTTCAATTGGAGCAAGAGAATCATGGGTTTAACTAATGTAATATTTAATTAATGACAAGCTGTAAAGTTTCCATTCTAACAACCGTTTACAACCGCGAAAAGTACCTTGCGGCTTGTATAGAGAGCGTGTTGGCCTCTAGCTACCAAGACTGGGAACTCATTATTGTAGATGATGTATCTACAGATACTTCTGCGGCTATTGCCAAAAGCTATGAGCAAAAGGATGCTCGTATAAAGGTGTATGTTAATGATAAAAACCTAGGAGATTACCCCAACCGCAACAAAGCAGCATCTTATGCAAAAGGTAAGTATTTAAAATACTTAGATGCAGATGATTTGATATATCCTCACGGCCTAGAAATTATGGTACATACCATGGAGCGGTTTCCTGAGGCCGCCCTAGGAATTTCTCAAAAAGTGGTAGAAGATGTAAAACCCTATCCTTTTTTAATGGAGCCAAAAGAGACTTTTACTCGTGAGTTTTTAATGCGCGGTGTTTTAGGGCTTGGGCCAACGGGCACCATAATTAGGCGAGATGCTTTTGAGATATTAGGAGGTTTTACCGGTACCCGTTATATTGGCGACACAGAACTATGGTACAAAATCGCATTAACATATCCTGTGGTTAAAATGCAAGATGAACTTATATTTTGGCGCCAGCATGACGATCAGCAAATTGTCATGGAACAACTCGATTTGAATGTCATTGGGTTGCGCTATAATCATCAATTATCAAGCTTGAAGGAGGTGAAAAAATTATTCACACTCAATGAATATAAAATTGCATTAAAAAAACTCAACAAACGTTTTGCAAGAGCTATGTTTCGTCTTGTATTTATTGAAATAAAACTAAAAACAGCTTTTCGTATCATGAAATCCTGTAATGTTTCATTTTTAAATATTCTTAGATCTATATGAAATAAAAAACCCCAATGAAGATAGTCTCAATTATTATTCCACTTCACAATGCAGAAGCATATATTTTAGAAACTCTAAAGTCTTGCTTTGAGCAGATTTATACAAATATTGAGGTAATTGTAGTTGAAAATGGCTCTAGTGATAATAGCTGGGAATTTCTAAATACTATTGCAGATACAAGATTACAATGCTATCAAATAGATATTGCAAACGCAAGTGCCGCCCGCAATTTTGGGTATAAAAAAGCAACAGGAGATTATATAATGTTCTTGGATGCAGATGATATTGTTTCAAAAACTAAAATTGACAAACAACTTCGTGTATTAGAAAATCTAGAAGAGGGCTGGATAGCTTCCTGCGCTTGGGGAAAATTCACCAATACAATAGAACAAGCATCTTTTATACAACAAGATACTTGGCGTATTAAAGACCCAGTGCAATGGTGTATCACTTCTTGGAATGGAGGTGGTATGATGATACCAGGTTGCTGGCTTATACCAAAACCAATTATAGAAAAAGCAGGGTTATGGAATGAAACCCTAACGCTGCATGATGATGGAGAGTTTATGTGCAGAGTTTTATTGGCTTCTCAAGGCAATGTGTTTGTTGAAAATGCATGGGTGTATTACCGCCAAGTTTCAAATAGTTTGTCTCGAAAAAATCAATCTTATAAAGCAGCTAAATCTACTTTAGATGTTTGTGAATCTTACAGAAAACATGTATTACCTTTAGAAGACAGTCCAATAGTAAGACAGGCGCTAGCATATAATTATAGGCGTTTTATGTATGAGTTTCATCCCAATCATAAAGATCTATTGCATCAAGCAAAGCAATCTATCCAAACATTGGGTGTTAAAAATACTCCTTTAATTGGTGGAGAAAATTTTAAAAAATTGTCAAAAATTGTAGGCTTCTATAACGCCTTATCATTAAGAGAATCGTTTAATAATGTAATGAAATAACAGCATTGAAAAACCTTTTATTTATATCCTCTTTACCCCAAAATAGCCAAACAGGTGGCGCCAATGCTGTTAATTACCATATATATAAACAGCTCGAAAAATATTTTAACTGTACCTATGTCCAAATAAATCCTAAAGAATCTAAATTTGGCAAATGGCGTTCACAGTTTTTACGTAAAATTTTAAGAGGCCCTGGGTGTTTTAATTTTTATTCTAAGAGAAGACTCAGGCAAATTGCCAAGCAGTTTGATGCTATACAAGACCGTTATGATATGGTCTTTTTTAGAGGGTTTACACCTTGGATCGCATGCCAACCAAGCGTGCCTTATTTTGCTTATAATGATGTCCATTTTTTACAGTTTTTTAAAAACACGTTTAGCGATCATCAATTTATAAAACAAGATATAAACCGCATTTGTTTGGTAGAGAAAAAGTGGCTGGTAAAAGCCGAAAAAATATTTTTTGAGTCGCAATGGGGCGCTAATCAATGTGGTAAAGATTATGATATTGAAACTAATAAGTTAAAGACCATTGGTCGTGGAGGAAATATAACCATTCCTGAAAAAGAAATGTATTCTGGTAGTTTAAATTTAGTGATAATTGCCAATAATTTTTATCAAAAAGGAGGCGATTTGGTTTTTGAGGCCTTTAGGCAATTACAACCCAAATATCCCCAATTACAGTTACATATTGTTGGGGGTCATCCAGGGCAAAACATAGAAGAAACCAAGGGGGTTGTTTATCATGGTTTTCTATACAAAGAACAGCATAAAGATTTACAACAATTAGAGGCTATATTAGAAAAAGCCTTTTTACTGATGCATATCACAAGAGAAGACACAAATCCATTAGTGATTACTGAAGCTGGTTATTTTGGTTGTCCTACTGTGAGTGTAAAACATTTTGCTATACCAGAGCTAATTATACAAAATAGGACAGGTGTGTTATTAGAGTATTTACCGAAACCTAAACGTATAGCTGCGGCAGTTGATACTTTAATTTTAGACAAAGAATCCTATTTTGTTATGCGAAAAACAACAGCACAATTTAATAAAGAGACTTTTGCTTGGAATCAAATAGGTGAAGCGCTTAAAACTATCCTAACAAAATAATTAATATTATAGTGTAGATGAATGAGGTACCTAAAATTTTTATAATAAATCTTGAGAAATCTTCAGATAGAAGGCATTTTATGTCTAACCAATTTAATACTCTAGATATCCCTTTTCAGTTTGTAAAAGCAACACTGGGTAAAGCATTAACAACTGAAGAAAAAAGAATGTTCAGCACATTTAAAACCTTTAAAAATATGGCACGTGATTTACATCCCAATGAAAAAGGCTGTTACTTGTCTCATTACTACATTTGGCAAAAAATGGTTGATGAAAACATCGATGAAGCAATTATTATGGAAGATGATATAACCATCTCTGATGATTTTAAATCCATTATTGAGAATAGAGAAAAGTGGTTCCCTAAACATTGGGCTATTTTCAATTTTGCTTGGGACACTTATGGAAATTATAATTTTAAAAGTAAAGAACACATAAGTGCTAACCCTAATTTTTCTCTGATAGAATTCCAAAAAGCACAATCGGTAATGCGTACTGGTTGCTATATGTTAAGTTATAAAGCAGCAAAAGTATTGATAGATAAATCAAAGCCTATTAGTTATGTGGTTGATACCTTAACCGGAACACAGCATATTCATCAGTTACCTATTCATGGTGTTATACCAAGATTGGCTGGTTGGAATGATGATATAGTATCAGACATTATTGATGATCTCGCTATTTGGGCAGCTAAAAGTAGATGGTCTTTAAAAGGAATCTATTATAGAACATTAATTAAACTACAAGGGTTTATTACTAAATAATGCGTGCTATGAATTCAAAAAAGGAAAAACAGAGTATTAACCTAGTTTTAGGAAGTGATCAGGGCTATTTTGACGGGCTTTACGCTACCCTAACTAGTTTGTTTTTAAATACAAATACCACCAAGCACTTAAATATTTACATTTTTGATGGTGGTATTAATACCATATCAAAATATCTTCTAAAAAAAGAGCTTAAAAAACTTAATACGAATTTTAGTCTAACGTATTTAGTGCCTGATTTAAATCAGTTTAAGTCTTTTTTGCCAATGGGTACAAACTACATGGCATATACGCGACTATTAATCCCAACATTAATTCCAGAAAAAAAAGCGATATGGTTAGATGTAGATTTACTAGTTTTAAGAGATATAGAATCACTTTGGAAAATTGATTTAGCAGATAAAGTAATGGGTGCTTGTGTTGATACAAGTGTTTCTAATATAGGAGTTGACATTGATAATTATAAACAGTTTAAAATACCCACAACCACTAACTACTTTAACACAGGGGTGTTATTATTGAACAACGAAGCCTTATTGGAAATGAATTTCATGCAAAAATCTTTTCAGTTTTTAGAGACAAATATTGGGCATTATAGATGGTATGACCAAAGTGCTATAAATGTCGTTTGTTTTAATAAAATAAAAGTTTTAGAAGGTTCTTTCAATACATTAAGTGTAGCTTTAAATACAATAAAAAAAGAAATAGTACAATTAAATCAAGCAGGTTACATCTATCACTTCATTTTAAGCCCTAAACCATTTATACGTTATAGTAATACTGTGCATGCGCAATGGGTTAAAGCTTTACTAAATAGCTCTAACTATGAATTTAAAACTTTAAATACATGGACTAATCGTTTGGTTAAATTTAAACACAAGTATTTGATGTTATACAAGATTTATAATGCTATTATGTGTCTATTTTCAAAAAAAAGCACAGCTCAAAAAAGAAGTTTGCATATCCATATCAACGAAATTGAAACAGAAAATAAAGCACTTAAAACACACAAAAAAGAGACCCACATGATTCTAAATCAGTTAAAAATAAAATATAAAGATAAGCTCATTGCAACGGCAAAAGCGACAAGGGACTTATGATTTATTAAGTAAACTTATTGAGTGCTTTGAGTTTACAAAGTCACAGTGTTTTTCGTAATAATAAAATAACAGCACGTAATATCAATATAAGTGAGAATTTATTCTTCACGATATAAATAGCACTTATTTTTATTTGTGAAATTTATTGAAATTGACGTATTTAGTGACTAAATGGCAGAAGTTAAGTGAAACTATATAAATTATAATATGAAATTCCTATATATAGGGCAATACACCTTAGGCACCACCTCAAGAATGCGAGGACAAGCTTTAAAGGCTATCATTAGACCAAATATTTTTGAGGTTATAGATACACATGTGCCGTTTTATAAAAGTCATGTGCTGTGGCGTTCGTTAGCTTTTCGTTATAAAAAAGGGCCTGTTATTAATCGTATAAACACCTTTATTTTAAGTAAGCTTTCAGGAACTTATGATCTTATTTGGGTAGATAAAGCGGTGTTTATTAGTCCACAAGTAACAAATCAATTAAAGTCTCGAACAAAAAAGTTAATACATTACACACCAGACACTGCCTTTAAAGGCAACAAATCTAAATATTTTTATAAAAGCTTATCGTTTTATGATTATGTACTTACCACTAAATCTTTTGAGAGGGCAGACTACTTAAACCACATTACAAAAGAAAAACTTGTGTTTGTCCCGCAGGGCTTCGATAAAAATATACATTACCCAAGGCACACCTTTCAGCAGAAAGAACCGAAAGTACTATTTATTGGCTTGTATGAGCCTGCAAGAGGTAAGGTTATCAAAGCTTTATTAAACCAAAATATTAAAGTAGAAGTGGCAGGTAAAAATTGGATGCCATTTATTAACGCGCAAAATTCATCTCATTTAAAATTTTTAGGTGAAGGCTTATTTAATGATGTATACGCAAAAGCGATTTCAAGTGCCCATTTAAGCCTAGGTTTAGTTTCTAAACGTTTTCCTGAATTACATACCACCCGTACTTTTGAAATACCAGCCTGTGGTACCGTACTTGTAACCGAGCGTAATGCTGAAACCTCACAGTTTTTTAATGAAGATGAGGTTCTGTTTTTTTCTAATGAAGCAGAAATGATAGATAAAATAAGTAAGCTTTTATTAGATGATGAGGCCTTACAGCAAATAACCCAAAAAGGGTATCTTAGAGCAACAACTAGTGGCTATGATTACCAAAGCCAGTTGTTAAACATTTGTAAATATACAGGACTATTAAATAATGCCTAAACCAATACCTATAACCAGTAGCTTGAAACGTGTCTATATATTACATTTACTACCATTGGAGTATTATCCTCCAATTACAAATTTGTTAAATATACTTAGTAAAGATAAACAAGTTAAAACAGCTGTTTTTTCTACAAAAAACAATAAAAGTAGACCGCGTTTTCAAACTAAAAACATTCAGATATCTAGGACTTATTATCCAGGGTATCAAAAAAATATAATTTTAAAATTTTGGTCCTTTTTGACTTATGTATTTTTACCCTTATGGCAACTCATCGTTTTTAAACCACATGTGCTTATCTATTATGAGCCGCATTCAGCATTGCCAGCATACCTTTATAAGCGCTTATTCAACCCCGGGGTAAAGCTTTTTATTCATCATCATGAATATTATGCCCCTAATGAGTTTAAGGGGCCTGCAATGCGCTCTGTTCGCTTTTTTCATAAGTTAGAAACTACCTTCTTGTATAAAAAAGCAGCATGGATTTCACAAACAAATGCACACAGGTTAGATTTTTTTTCAAAAGATTATCCATATATACCAAAAGCTACACTTTTTACCCTAGCTAATTATCCGCCCATATCATGGGCTAAAAGCCTAAAAAAGCGAGCTAAAATAAAAATGCCTATTAGATTACTTTATATTGGTGCCTTATCTTTTGAAAACACATACATTAGAGAAATCGTTACATTTGTTAGAAACAATCCCAAGACACTAAAGTTGGATATTTTTTCTTATAATTTGCATACTGATGTTTTATCTTGGTTACAGTCAGAGAAAATTGAAAATATAAGGTTAAATGCTTTTGGTATCCCTTATGATCAGATTCCAAAAATGGCTTCAAGTTATGATGTGGGCCTCGTGTTTTACAGAGGTCATAACATCAATAGCCAGTATAGTGCTCCAAATAAATTGTTTGAATATTTGGTTTGCGGGTTAGATGTTTGGGTTCCAAAAAAGTTAACAGGGTGTAAGCCTTATTTGAATTCACAATCACGTCCTTTTGTTTTAGATATTAATTATAATAATTTATCAATGGCTTACTTCAATAGTATCATAGAAGAAAATAGCGTTGGAGATAGCTTCATTCAATACAATGCAGAAAACGAAGCTATTAAATTATTGAAACAAATAAAGTGTTGTTAATAATTATCGGTACTTTTTTCTTTAGATATAATTTAAAAATTTCAGACTAATATAATACATGGATTTCTGGACCACAATAGGTGTCATTGTAATATTAATTATAGCCTTACGCTTTATCTCCCAACTAGGGGAGGGTTTGCCTATACTAGAGCTTATGCTCCTTATTGCAGGAGCACAATGGATTATTGGACCCTTACTAGAGTATAATAGCCCAACGCTTCATTACAAATATTTTATGTATGTAGACCAACAGCAGTACATGAATATTGTGGTGCCCGCCTTTGCTGTTTTTGCCTTGGTAGTTTTAATAGGGCTTAGGGCTTTAAAATTGCCCTTAATTTCTATAGAGAAGCTACAACAATACAAAACCTACGGTGTTACCATACTGCTCATTGGTATATTTTTTGATTTTATAGGTAGTAGCCTGCCTCCATCGCTTGCTTTTTTTGCTTTTTTACTCTCTAATTTTAAATTTGCTGGCGCCATTATTTTATATTTCTCTGATGATCAAAAACTCAAGCAAATTTTTTACGCCTCTATCGTATTTCTTCTCTACAGATCTATACAAAGCACGATGTTTCATGACTTTATTTTATGGACCGCCTTTTTTTATATGTTTTGGGCCTTAAAATTTAAACCAAGCAAACAAAAAATTCTAGCCACCTTAGTTTTAGGAGCCCTCGCAATAACTACCCTGCAAACTGTCAAATCTGCCTACAGGCTTAAAGTTTGGGACAGCTATAGCGGTAATAAAATAGAACTTTTTTCTAGTCTTATTGTAGATGCAGTTTTGTTAAATGGAGCCAATGCAGAGCAGTTAAGCGCTCAAGGAAATAACATACGCCTTAACCAAGGTTGGATTATTAGCGCCATACTAGATGAGGTGCCAGAGAAACAACCCTTTTTTGAGGGAGAAACAATCAAAGATGCCATGAGTGCGGCTGTATTGCCACGCTTTTTAAACCCAAGCAAAAAAAAGGCAGGAGGGCAAGAAAATTTTAGACGCTTTACAGGATTAGAAATTGGAGATGGCACCTCTATGGGTATTAGTGTAATAGGGGAGGCCTACGGCAATTATGGCAGAAATGGCGGCATTATATTTATGGGTGCTTGGGGTTTTGTTTTAGTGCTTTTTTGGCGCTTTCTTTTAAAAAAAGTACAGCAAAATATATTGCTATTAGCCTTTTTGCCACTTATTTTTTTACAAGTAATAAAAGCAGAAACAGAACTTGTGGTGGTACTCAACCACCTTGTAAAAGCAAGTATCGTAGTGTTTCTCTTTTTTTGGGCAAGCAAGGCATTTTTAAACTGGAAATTTAATGAGCAGTAAAAAAACCATTTACTACATCTCTCGCAAGCGTTTGCCAAACTACAATAGTATTGAGGAGATTTTTTTAGCCATTAATGCTAAGGTTAAACAACAACACCCTACTTCTTGGAAGGCTATGGCTCATTATGGCGCCGCCCCTTTTGTATTAATCAAGAATTTGTGGTCTAGCCCCAAAGACACTTGCGGGGTATATCACATCACTGGAGATTTACATTACATGGCTTTAAAATATAGAAAACAATCTATACTTACCATACATGATGTGCATTCTGCCCTTACAGGATCTTTTGTCAAAAGAGCATATGTGTGGCTGTTTTGGTTTTGGTTGCCTGCCTTTTTTACAAGAAAAATTACAGTTATCTCAGCGTTTACTAAAACAGAATTAAGCGCCATTATCCCGGCATTTAAACATAAAATTAGCGTCGTACACAATCCTATACATCCAAAACTTAAAGCAGTAGCCAAAGATTTTAGCGAGGTGCCAACTATACTTTTAATGGGTACAAAACCCAATAAAAATCTAGAACGTTCTCTACTAGCCCTAAAAGACATACCCTGTAAAGTTGTAGTTGTTGGTCCATTAAGTGAAGCGCAACAGGCGCTAATAGACTCTTTGGGCATTAGCTATATAAATAAAACTTCACTTTCTTTTGAAAAGGTAATTGCCTGTTACAAGCGGGCAGATATAGTATGTTTTCCATCTACCTATGAGGGGTTTGGTATGCCTATTATAGAGGCGCAAACAGTAGGTAGGGTAGTGCTAAGTTCAAATATTGGCGCCACCAAAGAAATAGCCGGGAAAGGGGCACACCTTGTAGATCCTTACAGCGTTGATGCTATAAGAGAGGGTATTTTAGAAATTATGAAAGACCCTGTCTATAGAGATAGACTTATTGAAAAAGGGTTTACAAACGCCGCTAAGTATAGCCTAGAGCAAACAGTCGAGAGTTATGTTTCGCTTTACAATGAGTTTTAAATTTTGTTGATTTTTTGAAAACTAAAAAAAACATATTAATTACCATAGACTGGTTTTTGCCAGGTACTGCCTCTGGAGGGCCAGTGCGTTCTTGCGCCAATTTTATAGCCCACCTATCTCAAGAGTTTAATTTGTATGTAATCACTAGAAATACAGATTACTGCTCCAACACCTCTTATACCTCTGTGGTTTCAAACACTTGGAACAAACAAGCTAATGGCGCTATGGTATATTATTTGGGGAATACAAATTTGACAGTAAAAAAACTAACAATACTTTTCAAAGAAAAAAACTTTGACACCATTTATATAAATGGAGTATATAGTTGGTATTTCTCAATACTACCGCTACTTGTTTTTAAAAACCATCCAAGGGTTATAGTGGCCCCAAGAGGAATGCTAAACCCACAGGCATTTTCTGTAAAACCCCTAAAAAAAAGAATATATATAGCGCTAGCCAACACCCTTGGCTTGTATGCTAAGGTATTCTTTCATGCCACCAACACCATAGAAAAAGAGCACGTGTTAAAATTGCTTGGTACACATACCTCTGTAAAAATAGCACCCAATATGCCAAGGATGTTACAGACTAGTTTTACTGAAAAAGATAAAAACAATCCAACTCGTTTTATTTCTTTGGCAAGAATCTCCAAAGAGAAAGGCACCTTAAAAATGTTACAAGCTTTTTTGCTTATAGATACCCCTTTAATTCTAGATATATACGGTCCTGTTTATGACAAGCCCTATTGGGATAGCTGCCTGTCTGTGATACAAAAGTTACCATCTTGTGTTAAGGCAACATATAAAGGTGTTGCCAGCAGCCAAGAGGTTCCGGAGTTATTAAAATCGTATGATTTTTTTACTATGCTCTCTGAAGGAGAAAATTTTGGGCATGCTATATTGGAGGCTTTTTCTGCTTCCTTACCCGTTATTATATCCAATAAAACACCTTGGTTAGGTTTAGAAGATAAAAACATAGGTTGGGATCTAGATAATAACAACATTGATTTACTAGGTAAAGTTTTAAAACAGGCTTGTGATATGTGCTCAAAAGAGTATGCACAAAAATCAAAAGCTGCTTATGGTTTTGCAACAAAATTTGTGAATGACAAACAGCTTTTAAAAAGTAACAAGCTTTTGTTTGATGATGTATCTTAAAATTAAATTTATCCGGACAATTTATGTATAAGAAAATGCCCTACCATATTTTAAAAATACAGACTCATTTTACAACTACTAAAACCCACTTTAGCGGTGTTGTTGCTATGTCATTTTATTATGAGATATACTAAAATATAATATAAGATATTGAGAGGTCTTAACCTGATACGCATTCTGCCAAGAAAAATCCGTTTCAAAAGTAACGGATTTTTATTTTTGCATTGATTTACAGTTATTTAGCTATCAGGTCTTTTGCTATTTTTAAAATTATTTATTTTTTAATTAAAACAAACAAAAGCTGGCTTTATCACTTTTTTTGATGTTGGTTTTTGCAAGTGGTAGTACTCTTTAAAACTCAAATTTTTCTTAAATTACTTTTCAATGCATTGTGATTTATCCACATATAATAATGATTGGTACAAACCAGGATTAAAACTTAAAAGAGCTCTTTGGTATTTAATTAACACCTGCTTTTTTAAAGGTTCCTGGAATATATCCTCAAACATTAAAATATTTTGGCTCCGTGTTTTTGGAGCTTCAATCGGTAAGGCAATAATTATAAGATCAAGGGTGAATATTAAATATCCCTGGAAACTAAAAATAGG
>CEST01087336.1_pt1 | contig 20690 bp, 19 predicted proteins | sample 326921 | NCBI WGS metagenome assembly CEST01 (sample SAMEA2621509, study PRJEB7988) | marine metagenome | biome: marine biome (ENVO:00000447); feature: surface water layer (ENVO:00002042); material: "saline water (ENVO:00002010), including plankton (ENVO:xxxxxxxx)" | depth 5 m
ATATTTAGTTTTAGTAAACTCAGCAATTTGATTCTCAAACTCCGTGACTTTTATGCCAACTGAGGAGACAAAATTCGAATCGATACAATCAACTAAATATTTGCGTTCATTACCCTCAAAAACTGGGCGATGTAACGGAATAAAGCCATCGCCATAAATACCTTTTGCTACACTAATTGTTTCCGTTATTAAGCGGTCTATATTTTTCATGATATTAGTAATCTCTGGTAACTAGTTAATATTACAACCTTTAGCGTCTATTTTTAACTATTAAAAAGCTCATCATAGTGCGTAGCTAAGGTCTCATAACGCCGGTTTTCAAATAGCCAGTCACGGCCACGAGAACCAATCTCGCTAAGCTCTAAGTGAGATAAATTCGACAAATCATACAGTGTTGTACTGAGCGCATCGGCGTCATTTGCAGGAATAAAATAACCGCAATGTGCCTCATTTAACATTGACTGATACCCCGAATGAGAAGCTAAAATAGGTCGCCCAGAATACATGTAGTCGATTATTTTATTGAGAGACTGCCCATACTCCAAAACGACAGACGGGTGAGTCGCAAAGTATAATAAAGAGCTCCGCTCCAAAACTGACTGAACCATCCCGGCCGGAATCGCACCACCGAAAAAAATATTATCCAAATCTGAGCATTCCGCCATATATCTCTTAAGCAAGTCGCCCTTACCAAATACTCTAAATACAACTTGTGGATTATCTTGCAATAAACGAACAGTCTCAAAGAACACATCTAAGGCATTATCCACGCCAATAGAACCAACATAAGTAACAATAAATTTATTCTCAGGGAATTGACTCTCAAGATCACTGGGAAGAGGAATCTTTGTTTCATTAAGCAGTTCATCGCTAATACCCATAGGAATGCAATGCACTTTCCGCGAATATCCAAGTACTTTGTTAACGTGCGGAGCCAAGTTCGGCATAGTTGCGACAATCTGATCGGAGTACTTATATCCCATCCACTCGACAAGCCTGAGAGCAAGAACAAAAGGGTTCCAACGATGATAACCACCATTTTCAATCAGTACCAAAGGCCATACATCACGAACCTCAAAAATTAATTTACTTTTGAATCTCCACCGAAGGATTAGTCCGTTTAAAATACTAAGTAGGGAAAGACTAGAGGCCACTATATAATCAGGTGGGGGAAGATCGTTCGTTTTCATAAAAAACAGTTTTACTTCAAAATGAATCCATCCCAAGATCCTTGCTAAAGACTGTACTTTTATGTAAGGAAGAATGCTTAATGATACTACTCTCACACCGTCAACGTTGAACACCTCCCTAGAGGTGATGCGCTCACCATCCAAAGACTTAAGTCCATGCCTTGCATGAAATAAGGTGCAATCATAATCACTTTTGGATAAAGCCCTCAAGATAGAAAACCCCCTCGCAGGATGCGCGCCCTTTACCTGGAAGTTATCGCTGTAAGTGACTGCACTCGGCGGCAACCGACAATATTTTGAAATAAACCATACCGATTTTTTATCTGAATCACTCAACTTGATATTTCCTAGGTGCTCTATTAATAGTTTTTATTACCGTATCAAAATCCATATCCAAGGCATCCAAATACCACTTAATATTTTGATAGCGCGGCTGATTCTCCTCTGCAACTAATGTCAGAGCCTTTTCTCTAGACAATTGTCCTTCCCTGATTTGATTACTACGGAAAGTATCATATTCAGTAAAGCCAGCCATTGTGTAATAAACGTAATTATAAAAAGCAGCTGTTCCATCTCCAATCCGCCAAGTAGATTTTGTATCCTCAGCTCGCTCCCAATTATAACTATCAAGGGTACTATCTACCTCGACCTCATCCCATGGCCAATAATCAAAGAGATTATAAAAATCTGTCTGCTCCTTGACGCTTCTATAATATTCTCCAGACAAAGTGTCCCACAACGACCGATTAAGGTACCTAGGGTTTTTGAGCATCGCTTTGGCACGCAGTCCTTGATATCGCACCTGCCCGCTCAACCCTGTATTAAAAACCTGGTCCATAGCAAAGTCGGGGGCAAAACCTAAGAAACCGGCTTTAAAGTGTGTAACTTCTAAAGGGTTCATGCCCCAAACGTTAAGTGAAATGTCGGTTTCATGTCTAACTGTTTGGATATGTCTGAAAAAATGTTTATCTCCCGCCATCAAAATATTTATCATCCCGAGGTCGGGCTTTGCGAGCCAAGCTTTTAGGTTTAATTTAATATTCCTACGTTTCTTTTGTATATCATCTGCAATCAGAATATTCTCAACGCCTAAATTAGCGCACATTCGACTAATATTCCGCCTTGCTAAATCAGTGACCATTCCCCAGTCATAAGTCATTGTAATAGGTTCCATCCCAAACTCTTTTTTAATTAGGGCAAGCCCATAGCTACTGTCACGACCCCCAGAAAAAGGAACAATTACCTTCTTTCCTGAGATTGACTTGTATCGTTCAAACAAGTTCTCCAAATCAGCTTTGGGCTTAGGCGTATTCTTTAACGTATAATTAGCACAATAATTACACTCTCCACTTGCATCAAAACGAATAAATGGCATCGTTTCAGGGAGTATACATTTAGAGCAACGCCTTAAATTAGGCTCAGGAAATAATAAGTTCTTAGACTCAGCTGATGCTTTGGACAACGATGGAATCAGACTGTCTCTCTTGACTTTATATTCAGCTAACCCAAAATCTTCATTCGAAAGTGGAACGTCTAAGACCTTAAACCCCAAACATTGTGTAATCGAACTAATCTTGAGGGAGGTGAGAAATGAGCGTTCAGAAGCAAAATATGAGCATCCGTTTTTCTCGCCCACATAAAGACTACCAGTGTTAGACAGCAATACCATCTTCCCTAAGTTAGGAATTAAAATGGCACACGAAAAAGACCCATTACAGTTATCTAGTATCCGCTGGTATAGCTCTTCAAAAGGCGCCGACTCTCGAATATGATCGAGTGTAAGAGCGAGGATTACCTCAGTATCAATCTCATATTCCCGATGCAATAATGACTCTTTCCAGTAGTCATCAGGATTTACTATAATTCCATTATGCAAAACTATGACACCATCACGAACAACAGGTTGATTGTCTGACTCACCATCAGTTATTAACCTAGTGTGCCCCGCCATAAGCCGATGACTGCCTAAATTAGACTGAGTAATCAACCTATCAACAGCATAGTCGGCTCGAGCTATAGAATACTTATTTTCTCCAAAGTAAACCAATCCGCTTGAGTCATTACCGCGTCGCTTGCTAAGTAGCGCTAAGCGTCTAAAGTCATCCAAATTTGCGCCCGTTGTAGAGTAAACTCCAAAGATCCCGCACATTAATATTATCCCTTCTATTACTTTTAGTTCATTACACTTATATTTAAGCATTCAACCGACCACAGTAACAAACTCTGCTACCCTCAAATACTCAATCATCGCATAATGGTGGCCGACCATTTTGCAACATTTAAAGCCAACTCCAGCGATTTGATACAGCAAATTTCCACTTGAAAGCGATTTTAATTTACGACAGATAAAAACCCCCTGGGAGGTTCGAGTAGTGCTTCTCAATATTGCATCTATAAGTGAGAAAAACCTCTTAGCTAACAGTCTAAAAAACATGAACTCAAGAGACTACACGATTTATCCGCAAAAACACCTTTCGAGAAAACCAGGGCATAGAATATGACTTAGCTGCCACGTACCAAATAGATATGAAAAGTAATGCATTTGATATTAAAAACGCAGTTGCCGCACCTTGTAAGCCATAGCGAGGAACCAAATATAAGCTCGTACAAATAAAGATTGATGCAACTGTCACCGACACAAGACTTAGAGTGACTGTTTTCCCCGCATAAAAAATATAATTAACCACCATCAAATAAGCGGCATTAAACCCTCCACCAATAGCAATAATGATGGCTAATGGGTAAGTGTCTAAATATTGAGCACCGGCGATGAAAAGTATCAAAAACTTGAGTATGAAACAAAAGATAACCGTCGATACCACAATTCCGAAAAACACTAAGTAGGTCCCTCTTACGATTTTGATTTGAGCATCTTCAGAGCCATTCCTTAGATTTTCATACAACCAAGGTACAAAAGCCTTATTGAAAGCCTGAGCAACAAAACTTAAAATTATCGCTAGCTGAAAAGCTACCGCGTATCGCGCTAGTTCCTCCACACCAAGTGAATTACTTATAATTAATCGATCAAAATAACTTATCAAACTCATAGCAATTGAGTGCAACATTATAGGAGCACCAAATTTCAAGCTATCAATGCAATACTCAGTGGCAGGCTTAGCCAGTGGATTGCTAAGCAGTAATATATAAATTGATAAAAGCGCTGCAACAAAATGACCAAAAAACAAACCTAAGGCAAAACCTTTCCATGTAAAATCGAAAAAGCTAATCGAAACCATAGTAAATAGAATCGTTATTGAACCAATAGTTAGATTAATACTAAGATATTTGTTTGGCAGTTTTTTTGCAATTAGCAAGGTCCCACATGCCTGAGAAACTGCCCAAAAACTAGCCGTCATAAGACCCAGCAATACCCAACTAAGCGGGATTATTGAAACATCTAAAGCATATGAGAAAACTATAAACCCTAAGGTCAGTATGATGACTACGCTGACAAGTAGAACAGTAAATCCAGACCACAAGTAAGTATTAAAATGAGCTTTTTTTAACTGAAAATACCGGACACTTATTGCGTTTATGGCTCCGAATCCAATAATCGGAAGAACCATTGTTAACATTGCACTAAAGAACACCGCAATGCCATAGTCTGCCTGCGAAAGCGTTCGAGTCATAAATGGGAGCAGGACCAATGGCACTAATGCAACGAAGGATCCTGACACTCCATAAATAACTGCATTAAATAAAATTTTATACATTTATTAACCAGTGGCCCTAACGCTTTCTATAAACTTCCTAAACGCTGTCTCGCTGTCACTATTGCTGTCACTTTTTGATCCAGCTCCTTTTTCAGTAAAAAAATCTAATGACCTGCTTGATAATTCTGAGGCCTCAGTAAATTTCATTATGTCTGCTGCTATATACTCTCCAAAATAATCGTAAACTTTTGCTTTATCAGACCATCCAGGACAACTGACCAATAGAGTAGGTACACCATTTTGTGCGGCATCTACACTCGCAGCCGAATCAACCGTGATATGGCCTGAACACTCAAAGAGTGCTGCACTTAATGGGACTGCACTAAAATTAATCCAATCAATATTTTCAGATCTAACAAAAGTCCTATCGAGGAACTCATGAACTTCTTGTTGATTGAATTTTGTTTGAACTGGATGCAATCGAATACGCCAGAATATTTGCGGCGAATTATTTATAAGGTCTACCAGTTGTTTAGGAATTCCTATCCCAACAAAAAACTTATCACTAAAGTTTCTAAGATAACTTATACGACTATCGAAATCCTGATAAGTAAGTGTAATTAAGATATTTTCTTTATATTCTTGATTGAGTGTTTTTCCGCTACGGTGATGGCTCTTCATTCGTAAACCATATTTCGAATGGTATGCAGGATTCCCTATAATTCTAGATTTAACATGTCCACTAGATATTTTTTTAACTCTGTCTGCGCTAACTTTATCCCAACAAAGTACAGCGTCAGGCCAGCCTACCTGATCGAACTGTTGTCGTTTTACTATGGAATAGTAGTTTACATCTGAAATAACACCATGTTGCATATCATAAACGGTAATATCCAATTTACGAGCAGCACAACACAACTCAATAGATGGCTGTATACCTATGATAACATTTGGCCGTAGCTGACTTAGCAACCCTAAATATGCATTAACAAGTGGGTCACCTTCAATCCGTAATAGTTTCGGTGATTTACGCACCAGAACCCTTTTTAGCAGCGCAAGTAATACATTAAAGTTACTAACCCGTACATCGCCAAAACAATTATCTCCCCGTAATCTTGAAAATGGTGCGGCAAGTGTTAAACATCGGCCAAATTGGGATAGCTCCTGAAATATGGGATCAATTAACGGCGCATATAACTTTCCATCAAGTTGAGAATGTCGATGAACATCATGACAAATAAACAGATAATCAACATCCTCAGGGAGTCTTCTTAACGGACCAAATAAGGCGAGAAATATACCTCTAAAGGACCAAACGATATCGTATGTAGTCCTCATATGAGAATATAAAGTACGAACTTGGTTAAAAAACTTTTTTAGCATCTGCATATGGCAAGTAACTTAATTAATGAATTTCAACTAATGTAGCAAAGGGACCCTTCTTTTCTCTCCAAAAAAAACCATTGAGCTAATAGCAAAAAAAGTAAACATGGAGTAAAAATCAGGTTGCAAGACAGAAATTAATAAAGAAGAAGAAGTTGAGACCAATATTATCAATGCTGGTAGTCGAGCCGCTGAATTCATATACCTAACTAGTTTTAACATAGATAGAGCCGGAATAAAAAACAATAGCGACAGCGGAAAGAGACCTGCAATAAAATCCGACATAGCTGAAACACTAAAATGAGATGACCACACATCAAAATCGAGTTTGGATAGGCTAGCTACTGACCAGAATTCGCCGATACGATCATAACGCAAAGTGTCTTCAGATAAGTCTCCAACTAAAGACACTATTTCAGATCTTCCAGGGAGAAAAAAATTGACAAGTAAATTATAAAGATTATTTAAGCTAAAAAAACCGAACCCTGCAAAAAGGAATAGAACTATATTTCTTATAATTTTTCTACGAAATTTTAGCGACTCCCAAACTACTAATGGAAGCAACACAAATAACAAGGCACCACTCCTAAAACCAAACAGCACAGTAGTCAAAATAGCGACAAAGAGTAGCGCGAACAGTAGCTTGTATTTATTAATAACCGTATCGTCTCTATTCTGGGCGATACAACCTGTATAATAGTAAATCCCACAGTAAAGATTGAAAGAGCAAACCATCAATAATGGCACGGTATTTATGCTTGAGGCCTGAAAATAGTCAGATAACAGCTCCTGACTAAAACCATTTCTGTAATTTCCTAAAATTACCCACAGACATGAAAATATCGTGAGATAAAAAAATGGTTTTATATTTCCTAAAGTGACAGAATTTTCTTTGATCAGCGATACACCAAAAAAATATCCCGCGCAGAGCATAGTCATCCAACCTATTATACTTCCAGGCATACCCATCGGCACCAGAACTAACAACAATACGTAGACGCACATTAGGAAGAGCGCATAGGCACTCGTGGCGTACAAGCTTAAAAAAAGGTAAAGCGGGAAGACCAAACCAAACTGAATTACGATGAATGTAGTTTCAAACGATGGAAACGCCATTGGTAGACAAAATAGGATTAAGCCTAAGTGCAAAATTTGAAATTTTAGCTTTGAACTATAAAGCATCCATATATCCCTTTAAATCCTAGCTAATAAACGTAATGTTCATATAATTTGGTAGTTTTCTGAATCAATGATCATTCAATTATGTTCCAGTTAGTTCATTACAAGCCCAAAACGTCGATTAATATCCCGCAATTTCCTTATAGTGCGCCATTGCAGTCAATTGATCTTGAATACTTTGTAGATTCTGCAAATCCAGATTTAAAAAATCTTCAGTTTGATGGTAAAGACCGGGTTTAAAATCTATATCCAATGTGTCAGTAAGCGGTATGTCGGTAATAGCTATAGAACCAAGTTGCTGCTCAGACAATTTTTCCATAGGTTTAAGATAAAACCTACGTCTGTCAGTCATAACCTCAATAGCCCATCGTCCTGGTGCATTCCAGTTAGCGTGATAACTAAACGGAATGTTCTTCCCGCTGACCCCAGAGCCAATAAAAACTGACCCAGCCGGATGCCATTCAATTTCATTCAGCCCTAAAACACTGGATGAAAGGTTTTTAGGGTCACCAATTAAATAAAATACTGTATCAATAACGTGAGACGAATTAGACAATACCCAATTCTTCAAGGCCAATGCACTGTGTGTATCCGGCCCAAACGTATGAGCCCACTCAGTAAATTCAAAATGGACACTAGTGATACCGCCGTCTTTTTCTGACTCTTTGATCAGCTGCCTAATCGACGAATAAGCCCTTCTGTTGTAAGCAATTAATACTTTAGCACCATTGGAAAGCGCAAGATCACGAACTTTAGTCAACCCCAATTCTGTCAAATCTCCAGGTTTTTCTACTAATAAATACTTAACTCCGTGCGCTAGCAACTGGCAAGAAGTTTCGCCAAGAAACTCAATATTTACGCAATTAATAGCAAATTCAGGTACATCGAAACCACCCTTTAAGTATTTTTCAAGACCGCCCGAATGATATTCATAATCTGGGAAAGAAACCTTCAACTGTTCAATGTTCTGGACTCCCCTACCAACTACTACCGCAAACTTTCCCAGTGATTTAAGTACTTTTATGTATTCAAAAGCCATCCCACCACTACCAATCACTAAAACTCTATCTCTCAGGCTCATTTCTATTCCTTTTAACTTAGGTAATTGGACATAAATCACTGAATTTAGGATCAATTTTAGCTAGATATTCTAAATAAGATGTCAGCAGTGGAAGATGTAGCCTCGCTGATTCCTCATAAGGCGTTAGACTGCACTCGCCATTAGTAATAATATCTTCAGCTACCTTGTTTGTTAGCTCACTTTGATAGGGCGCAATAACAGCGAGCTCTGATGTAACAATATCAACGCCGTCGCTCACATTAAAGAAGCACTGACCCAATTCTTCATAAATAGTTATCGTTCCCTCGCTTGTTGTCAATATAACTGACAACGGCATTTCGCTCTCTAGACAAGTGAAGTTAAAATATACACCGCCCGAAAATCGTCCATGCATAGAACCAAAAAACTCTACATATTTACTTTCTCTGGGACCAGTAATTACGGAGTAAGCAGGTACATAGCTATCACCAAAATCGAGGTTTACGATCTCGTAACTTATATCATCCGTAAGAAATGATATTAAATCGATAAAGTGTATTGCACTTGTTGCCACGCTCCATTTTGTCCCCACCACATCGACCTGGAATATTTTTTGACCTGACAGCTTAATTTTGAGGTCTTGATAAAAAGACCACTGCCGCCTCGGCAGGTTAACCCAAGTTTTTACCTCTTTTTTTTGCAGTATCTTTGCTACGTCTGTATAACTTTTCTCAGATTGAAATAAAAACTTTTCAAGAATCATATTTTTGACATCAAAGGACGCACACAAATTAGTAATAACCGATTGTCTATGTTCAGAAGTAGTAGCAACTACTGCCAATTCAATATCTCTAATCTTAAGATTGCCAATGCTTTCCAAGTAAGTAACTGAGGCAATAGCAGAACTAGAAGGCATCTCATGAAATCGACTCTCAGCGACACTTCTTGCCTCTAAGCTAGGGTCAATTACAAATAACTTGACTCCTTTTATTTTAAGTTGAGATAAAGCCTGTAGATGTCTACTTCCTAACTTACCTGCACCGACCAATACTATGTTAACCATAACTGATACTGTTCCTTAATAATTTCAAAACTAGGACTTAACTTTACGACCGCTAAACACCTTCTAATTACAATTTCTTGTGGAAAATATTACCTGCATCACCAAACACCCCAACCTCCATCTACGCGCAGCACTTGACCCGTAACATAACTTGACATGTCAGTTGCCAAAAAAGCTAAGGCACCACGGAAATCATCCTCAGTGGCCATACGTTGCATGGGGGTTCGAGCTTCATAACTCTCCAAAAATTGCTTATTTTGATTCCTAAAGATTCCTCCAGGAGAAATTGCATTAGCTCTTATATCTGGGGATAACGTAGTAGATAACCAACGAGTTAGCTGAGTTAGCCCTCCTTTGGAGGTTCCGTATGCCGCAGGATTACCCATAGAACTGCCTTCGTACATTCGCCAATCAGGACCATACTCCCCATAAATAGAGGTTATATTGAGAATATTCCCACCCGCACCCGCACGAAGAAGAGGCGTAAATATCTGGCTTAGATGAAACGCTGAAGTTAAATTAACCTCAAACGCCCGCCGCCAAGTTGCAAGCGATTGTTTTTCAAAAGGTTCCGCCCATCCTGACAAATCAGCGCTACCAACAAATGCAGCATTATTTATTAAACAATTAAGACTTTTATATTTACTTTTTAGGGTATCCCCCAATAGAGCACGGTCATCCTCTAATTCGAGATCACATCCATATGAATCAACACTAACACTCCAACGTTCAAACAATCCGTTTTCAATCGCTGAGAAGTCTGTCCCTGGCATATCAACGAGAATTAAATCTGCGCCCAACTCGGCTAACGTATCTGCCATTACCAATCCAAGACGACCGGCTGCTCCCGTTAATAAAACGCGCCGTCCTCGTAAGTTTTGAAGTGATTTAATAGTGGTCATGGTGCCTCTCTATCTATTGCAAAATATTTTGAAGAATGTTTTAGAAAGCAGTGTTATCAGAGCGAAACATAACTAATACAAGCACAGCTGATTGATAATAAATAGGAACCTAATTCAATTCAATCTTTGGAAACCTGTGTGGCAGACAGGTCCCTGTAAATGCCCAATAATATTATCTTCATTTTTGATGATTAATGAAAGGGCCATAATTACTCGATCTAGGGAGACAAAAAAATCATCGGTGTCACTTACTGAGTGCGCAATACTTGGGTAAAAAAGGTTTCCTGCTAAGAAGCCTTCTCTAAGCATTTCCTGCGTAATATATGTTTTGGCTGCACTTGCATCCGCATGTCTTACATTGAAAGAAACAAGCGCATCCATGCCAGTTACATCAACCTCCAAACCGTGCTTACCAAATAGAGTGCTAATACGCCGTTTAAACATAGCACCCTTTTTAGAAATAATTTCCCATGATCGAGTCTTCTCCATTTCATCTAACACTGCTAAGGCAGCTACATATCCTAGCCGTTCAGTAAAAAACGTTGAGCTTATAAAAGTTGACTGCGAGGATAGCATCACGGGCTTAGTGCCAAGCACTGCAGTTATGGCATACCCATTACCTAAGGTTTTACCCAAGATGGTTAGATCTGGATCCACGCCATATTTTAAATGCAGCCCTCCGAAAGTTTCACGAAAGCCGCTTGTGCACTCATCGAATATTAACAAGCATTTGTATTTATCCGCTAAAATTCGAACATTCTTTAAGTAGTCCACCGAAGGAGCTTTAGATCTCATAACTTCCATTTTAATGGCAGCTACATCGCCTCCGGCAAGCAGCCGCTCCAGTCCTTTCAGGTCGCCATCGTTAAAAGGTAGAGAGGTGGAGGCAAGCTCTTTCGGGACTCCCGCTGCCGACAACCCGGCCAAAAGTTGCTTATCTAGATTGTTAGAATCTTGGATATTTGCAGACAAATACCAATCATGCCAGCCGTGATAGCCGCAAAATGCTATTTTAGATTTACCTGTGTGTGCCCGCGCAATTCTAACCGCTATCGAATTTGCCTCGCCACCAGTTCTTGCAAATCTAGCCATCGCAGACCATGGATGCATTTTGACTAAACGCTCTGCAAGGTATACTTCCTCAGCAGGATTTAACGTCGACATATTCCCTTTCTTAATAGATTCGAGAACTGCTGAATCTACGTTCGTATTCCCATACCCCAACGTATTGGTTCCCACCCCGAAATGGCTAAAATCACGATATTCGCAACCCTCAATATCTGTTACTACAATGCCTTTTGCTGATTCAAAAAATGCAGGCCATTGCTCAGGTGCAAACATCTCCCTTCGTTTTGATAACAACGAATTACCACCAGGAATAACATCTTTTGCTCTAGCGTAAAGATTGTTTATAGTCCCTGCTTTATAAGAGTTTTTACTCATTTCCAACCTCCGCATTTTCCTGTCTATATTTCATAATCGCTTCTATACATATAAAATCCCAAATATCATCAATTTCTGGAGCCTTCCATTTAGGAACGATGTAGGCGTCAGTTTTTTCATGACAGAATGTTCTCTTCTTAAGAAACTCGTCGACATCGGATATATATATAGAACCGTCTAGATAGTAGGTTGGCTGAATCTCTTGGCGCCTAAGCGGAACGAATTCATCCCCTGACCAAGAGACTAATTTACCATCATCGAGAATCTTAAACATGAAACTAGGGTGTTGATCCTCCGCTTGACACACGCTCACCATAGCAGTCCGATCAGATTTAATGAGCAATTCCAACGCCGCGTCGACATCTGAAGCATCCCGAAGGGGCGATGTTGGCTCAAGAAGCACAAAAAAGTCGTAGTGGCTACCCTGTTTCCCGAGGTAATCAATGACATGTGATATTACGTCTGCAGACCCGACCTTATCGCCAGCCAAATATGCTGGACGTTTAAAAGGTACGTCTACGCCCAGACTACGGGCTATTCCAATACACATCTCACAGTCGCTACTAATTACAACATCATCTAGATAGCGAGAACCAATGCCCGCTTCTAAGGCATATTGAACAAGGGGTTTATCTGCCAACAATTTATAGTTCTTTCCTAACAATCCCTTAGACCCAGCTCTAGCAAGAACGATGCCCAGTATTCTTTTATTTTTTAGCACTGTATTTACACTCCCTACTTTACTCTAAACACCGACCCGTCTGGCGAATACTGAATTCTTTGAGTAAGCGAATCCTCCAATAGCGCAACCGGTGTGTAAAATCGATCACCAAGCATTATTTTCCCGCACTCTGATTCAAACTTAAAATCATCAATAATTAATGTTCCATCTGGGTGTGCAACATAGAGAGTATTTTGAGCTTTCCTATATATCAACCCCGTTTGAAATGGATGAAATTTCTCGCATTGATCAGAAACTCTTACTTTTGATAAGTACACTACCTCTTCGTTTAGTAGGGTTTTTGCACCTTTATGCGGTATAGAGAAAGCATTGCAAAAAGACACGATGTGCTCAAGACTCCAACTAAAGTCAATCCAGCCATGAATTTTCGCATTTAACCGGGGCCAATACTCAGATTTCCCATCATCATTTACAGCAGAATCCCCTGGGTCTCCCGTTTTAAGCAAAGTAGGCAACCAAGATTCAAGCAAAACTATCGCCTGCTTGGTCGAATAGTCATCTAAGTCTTTTGGATAGTTCAAAGAATCCGGAAAAACATATTTCGAAGACACAAAAATAGACCCAGCATCAATTTCTGGCACTAATAAATGAATACTGCTTCCACCTTTTCGATCGCCCATCAAAATATTCCATGACGACCCTCCGGCTCCACGGAATTTTGGGAGAGGTTGATTATGTAAATTAAAGAGATGACCATGAAACAAATCAATAACTCTCTTTGGTATCACCCAGGGCGCACTGAAAGATATCCCGATATCATCTTCTCCTGGAGCTCCTCCCTGATCCATCAATGCAGTCAACGAATTACCAACTAAAACGGTAACATCATCATCCTTATCATAATTTTCTAAACCATCTAAAAATCTTTCGCCCGTCCTTAATAGAACCCTCCACCCAACAGACTTTGCGATGTCAACAGCATATTTTACAAAAACGCCACCACCAAAAACATGCAACACTTTTCTATTTTCCATTACCTTCATCCCAGTTAAATACTTATTTTAAAGTTCTCATTGGAATATCTAAATTCCGCAAATAAGATCGGGCTCTGATGGGACTGTTATCTCCGAAATGGAATAAACTTGCACAAGCAACTGCAGAAATGTCGGTCTTAGTAAATGCTTCGGCAAGATGCATGAAGTTTCCTGCACCACCACAAACAATGACTGGTACAGAAACTGCTTTCGTAATCTTATCAGCCATATCTAAATCATATCCGTCCATCATTCCGTCCCGATCGATTGAGTTAAGAAAAATCTCTCCTGCACCCAACTTAACTAACTCACAAGCATGCGATACTGGGTCTAAATCAGTCTCCAAAGATCCACTCTTAACCCAGACCCTTGCTCCATCATGACCATTTCGATAATCAATACCAGCGACAACACATTGACTACCAAATTTTTTAGCTGTTTGGGAAATTAGTTCTGGATTTAATACCGCTGCAGTATTAATTACCACCTTGTCTGCACCTGCGAGGATTAATTGACGAACTTTATCCAATGAGTCAATTCCACCCCCAGCCGCTAAAGGCATGAAACACTCTTCTGCGGCAGACCTAATTACTGATATTAGTGACTCATGACTCTCGTCATTAGATTGGTTCGCCTCGATATCCAAAAATACTAACTCATCAGCATCCTGAGCACTATATATACGCACTGCCGAATTCGGCCTTCCAGTATCTCGAAACTCAGAAAATTGCTTGCCTTTAACCATACGATCCTGGCTTAGCAAAAGTACCGGAATAACTCGTTTTTTTAACATCTGCCGTTCCATTCTGCGAAATTTTGCAGGATGCGTAGCCCAGCCGGCTGGCTTTTTTCTGGATGAAATTGCATTCCGACCACGGAGCCCTTTGTAACACTAGCCACAAACTTCCCACCATGATCACAACTTGCTAAAACATTCTCATCAGATGCAGGCGTACAACTGTAAGAGTGGACAAAATAAAAGTCTATATGGTCTTTGACACCGGCCATTATAGGGTGCGCCTGCGCGCAAAATAGACTATTCCACCCCACATGAGGTATTCGATGTGGAGCCTTAGTTTGTAAGATTCCAACCTTACCTGAGATCAAGCCTAGTCCTGGAGTAGGACCATCCTCCTCACCTTCGTCAAAAAGCAATTGCATACCCAAACAAATTCCTAACAAGGGTTTACATAATTTCACATGGGCTCTAATTGCCTCTGGCCAACCTAAGTCATTCAATTGCTCCATCGCCATCCGAAAAGAACCAACACCAGGAAGAATCAAGCGGTCATAGCCAACGGCCAAAGATGGCTCTGAGAACGACTCGGCATCTTCTCCAACCCTGCCACACGCGTGTATTACAGAGGAAATATTACCCGCACCATAATCGATAATTCCTATCATTTTGGCCGATTATCCTCACGATAAAATTTATCGAAATCCCAGGTCTTAACAGCATCGCCCTTAGCATCAAATTTATGATCATAAGGAGGAATGGCCATAGGTTTCACAATTGTATTAAACTCCTCTTCGGTTAAACCCATATACTCTAAAAATATTTCCAATGACGGCGGCTTTTGCCCATCAAATTCCGCACCTAATTTGACGGCATCTTCAGTGCTAAGCCTGCCAGACCTGACGTCAAACGCACTAATTTGAGCTACTCGACTATAACCTCTTTTTATAAACTTTATATAATCTCGAGTCCCTTGCATAAAACACTCAATTTTTTCGCCATGCGGATTCAACTCATCAGGCACACCCTCAAGCTGATCGGCCTTCCAACCCAGCTCCCTTTTGATTTCTTCAGTATTGTCTTTATAGTCCCATGGTATGAAACTACCTAGAGGTACTGAGCAATAACGCATTTTCATTAAATCTTTTACAGGTGGAAACGTGTATGGCGTAAGATCTCTTACATCAACAGGATCTTCAGGCGTATTAATCATGTCGTGCATATCTTCTGCCGTTATGCCTAACGTCCGAATCATGTTGAATTTTTTATCATCTTCATATTCTATTTCGTCATTAAGATGATCATAGTAACCGGTGATATCAGCCTGTGCTTCGCCCCAGAATACCAGAGGCACTTGATACATAAGTGCCACTCTTAAAGGGTATGAATATATTCCTGTATGGCAATGCCAGCAAAAATCAGTTTTACGCTTGAAAGATTCGAGCATTAACTTTTTTACAACATGCCAATTTGGCTGAAAATCAATGACGTCCACACCCAGCTTTTTAAACGTGCGTAGATTATTTTCTGCAATAGTATCTCTCATAAAACCATGATTAAATCTCACCACTAATGGTTTAATCTTGTACTCTCTCATGAGATACAGTAACTGAAAAGTACTGTCCTTGCCTCCAGAATACGGGATAACTAAATCATAGGCCGCCTTACCGCGATGTTTTTCAATCAAAGCATCCAGTAATTTTTTTCGCTCACCCCAATTAGTGTTATCGTCCCGCGCTTCTGCACTTCTGCATATATTACATACCCCCTTGATATCAAACTCAATAGTCTCATAAGTTTCTGGAAGATTACATTTGGCGCAACATTTTAACAGTGGTATTTTTTCTAACATTTTATTGCTCCAATAAAATTGTATTTTCGGCTTTTTTGTAGTCATCAGGACGGCCTACATCGAGCCATTCTTCATGCATGGCGTAAGCTACTGTTTTTAGGCCCCTTTCATTTAATCTATCGAATAAAGTTGGCATGTCACACATAGCACCACTTTCGAGGCTGGCAAAACATTTAGGGTCCAGTACATACACACCTGCATTAATGTGACTACGGACAACCGGTTTTTCTTCAAAACCAACAATTGCAAAGCCATCGACATTAACTACACCAAAGGGATTTTGCCACTCATGTGATCGCACAGCCATTGTGGCTTCAGCCCCATGATGATTATGGAAGTCTAATACCTTTCCGTATCGAATATTTGTTATGACATCTCCGTTTGTTACGACAAAGGGCTCCTTAGGTAATTGTTTAATCAAAGATATGGCACCTGCTGTTCCAAGTGGAGATTCTTCCTTGGTGTATTGAATCTCAATACCACGGCTATCACCGGATCCAAAGTAATCTTCAATCATATGCCCCAAATAATTCAGGGTTACGACAAACTTCCTAAAGCCCTCTAGCTTTGCTCTTTCGATTATATGCTCTAACATGGGTTTGCCACCAAGCTCTAGCATTGGTTTGGGGCAAGTCTCAGTGTGAGGTCTTAAACGAGTTCCCATGCCACCCGCCATGATAACCATAGTATTTGGGCGAACTTGCTGAGTTATTACTTGCTCCCATAAATGCAGACCGACTAATTTATTGACGTCATCAACAACTGGTATTTGGTGGATCTTATTGGTTTCCATTATTTGTAAAACGACCGATCTATCCATATTAACTGGAACAACTAATGGATTGCTTTGTACAATTAAGGATACAAAATCATGAAGGCCGTAACCTTGCAATAACCCTCGCCTGATATCTCCATCAGAAATAGTGCCTATTAGCTCTCCCTTTTTGCCCACAATTAGGACTATGTGCATGGAATACGACTCTAATATACTCGCTGCGTCTTGGATCTTTGAGTCCAAAGAAAGAGTTAGCCTTTTCCAGTAATCACTTGCTACGGTCGCGTTAATTGACATTATTTTGTATCACCCTGTCCGTTTCTCTCTCGAAGGAGGCAAAATGCTTCCGCTGCTTCATAACCAGCTTGACTACCACGAAGATAAGCTAGTGACTTTATTGTTTTTCCACTCCGCGGAAATGGAAAATCCTTCATCTCTGAGTTATATAGCTGCAATAGTTCCCACTTGCGATCTAATGTGTCTGTAATTTCAAAAAACACTGAAGGCTGAAAAGACTTGGTTACATCCAGATTAGCATCTGTTTCAGAAACGGTTTCATAGGTCAAAACTCGCTTTACTGAAGGATATCGAAACCATTTGGTACAGGCCATGGCAGCATCAAAACATACGCGATGGTCACTATGAACGTCTCCAGGATGCGGGAGAAAAATTTCATCTGGCTGAAAATCAGAAAAAACTTTGGAAAATTTTCCAACCACATCACTCAGGGGCAATGAATCTAAGCCTGCTGGAGGAAGATCTAATTGGTATAGATTGTCCGTCTGAATACCCAGCCCCCTTTGGACTTTTTGGATTTCACTAGCACGCTCTTTAATACGTTCTACGCCCCACCCATATGATTCATGCATGCCGGTTACGATCAACCAGCCTACAGTTACTCCCTCAGATGCGTACCTCAGCAAAGTACCACCGCAGCCTAACAGCTCATCATCAGGATGTGGAGCCACAACTAATACTTTCATAAATATTCCTTAACATTCAAAGTTACCTTGGGATAAAAACTAACGAGTTCAACGGCATTTTCTCCAGTCTTGATAATTGGCCCGCTCTCCCCCAACCGCAATATTTTGCCTGGCTCAATATGATCTGAGATACCTGTTACAACCCTACAATCCCACACCTTGATCTCAGCACCATAATATGTAAAGTGTGCTCCCACATAAGGGTGAGCCAATCCTCTAACTAAATTATAGATATTTCCTGCCGACATTCTCCAATCTATCTGACCATCATGGGCACCGCGCTTTCGCCAATTATTAGCCAAAGAATGATCTTGGGGGTTGAGAGAGTATGTTCTTGCGGTTAGCAGCGGTAAAAATTCCTCTATCTGTGCAATCGCTGTTTCAGTTACGCGGGCATACAACGAGGATGCATTATCATCGAACATTATGTTGACAGGCCTCTGAGAGAGAATATCTCCTGAATCGGCACCCTCATCCATAATAAAAAAGGTTGAAGCCGTTTCATCCAAACCTAAGACGAGCGACCAGATTATTGGATGACGACCTCGGTTTTTTGGCAGAGCTGCTGGATGGAAACCAACAACGCCCATCGGTGGCATTTGAAGTAACTCTGCTTTTATTAGTCTTGACCACCCTAGACAAAAAATAATATCCGGTGCAAGCCCTCTAATCCAAGCAGTAGTCTGAGTCGAGTTTATGTCTGTGGCGTAACTGACGGGAATATCATTTTTTTCTGCGATGGAAGTTAGGTCTATATGGTCGGAATTGCCTAAGGACGTTTCAAGCGTACACACACCAATAATATTTGCGTCTAACGTTATTAGCGCTTCAAGACAACGTGCGGAAAAATCGACGCATCCAATAAATAGAATTTTCATACGTATTCAATATCGTGGAATGTTTTTTTGACAATACCATCTAATTTAGCAGACTCAAGAATTTCAACGATTGATTTACTTGCACCGCCTTTTCCGTATGGATTTATCACACTCTTTATCTTATTTTGGAACTCATCTGAATAAACTCTGGTAAGAGCCTGCATGATAGCTGAACGCTCAGATGAACAATCAATAACGCTTGAGGCTTTAATTCTGCCACGCTGTCGATCACCTATATTAATAGTAGCCTTTTTGAAGCTCGGAACTTCTGCAAGCCCACTCGACGAATTGCCGACAACTGCGTCAACTTGGGCAATGCATGATAAATATCTCAACTGCCCTAATGAAGTAAACACAGTTGCATTTTCATGCTGAGAAACAAATTCCTCTATTTGCTTAAAGAGTATCCGTCCATCGGTATCGGCGTTGGGCATAGTAAAGATAAGATGGGTATCCTTTAACTCATGTAGGGCCGCTAAAACCTCTTGCATCTGATGTTCACTGCTATGACTATCCAGCGTCACCGGATGAAATGTAATCATTAAATTTCTCGCTGCAAATTTGAATCCCAAAGATTCTTCTAAAGCATGGCGCTCAAGTAACTTTATATTGCGGATATTATCAATACCCAACCCACCAACTTTAAAGACGCTTTCCGGCTTCTCCCCCAGCTGAATCACCCGGCGTCTATAGTCATCCGCTGCTACAAAGTGGAGATGAGACATTTTTGTTATCGAATGACGGATAGCTTCATCTATTAAACCTTCGGTAGCTTCTCCTCCATGCAGGTGAGCTATGGGAATCCTAGCTATCATCGCGGAAGTTGCCGCAGCCAGAATCTCATAACGATCACCTAAAACTAGCAGCATATCTGGCTGCAAAACTGTCATTGCGTCTGCAAAACCTATTAATCCAAGGCCCATTGACTTGGTTATACCTGCAGGAGTATCTGAACTGACTAGCATTTCAACACAGCGATCAATACAAAATCCATCAGCCTTAATGTCATTAACAGTGAGTCCAAACTCAGGAGAAAGATGCATACCTGTCACAACTAACTGTAACTTGAGCACTGGAGATTTACGTATACCCTCCATTACCCATCGGAGTAGCCCATACTCAGCGCGCGTCCCTGTGACTACGCAAATAGTTTTCATAACTCAATCAACTCGTCTTTCATATAATTTCTGAGAGAGGTTCGGCCATTAATATCGTCCCAGCGCATTGGACAGATACCATTTCCAGGACGCTTTGCACAAACGTTTTCCTCAGAATACAGCTCGCCTTTAGAAATCTCTCTTGATGCCACAAGTGATTTACGGATAACTTGCTTGTTTTTAACTTCACTTTTACTTGCTCGTTTTATTCCGTCACCGATTGCACTCTCAACATCTCGGATAGCCCTGACCATTTCGGCAAACTCCTCTGGCTCGAGACTTGCTAGATGATCAGGGCCCGGAAGATTACGATCAAGCGTTAAATGCTTCTCTATAACAGTAGCACCTAATGCGACCGCAGCAACTGGAATGGTAATTCCTTGAGTATGATCAGAATAGCCAATATCAACTCGTAACGCCTGTTTAATACCAAGCATAGCCTGAAGATTAACGTCATCCATAGGAGTAGGATATTCCGTATTGCAGTGAAGAACACACACGTTGTCTCGGGTCATCCCTGCGCCTATCAGAGTGTCAAGTGCATCTTCTATCTCACCCAGATCTGACATTCCAGTTGACAAAATAATCGGCTTTCCTAAAGACCCGACATATCGCAAAAAGAAAATATTAGTAATTTCACCGGACGGTATTTTTATCAGGTCGAGTCCTAAGTCGATTAAGAGATCGATACTTTTATTATCGAATCCAGTAGAAAAAAAACCGATCCCTCTTTTGGAGCAA
>CEST01018182.1_pt1 | contig 20025 bp, 21 predicted proteins | sample 326921 | NCBI WGS metagenome assembly CEST01 (sample SAMEA2621509, study PRJEB7988) | marine metagenome | biome: marine biome (ENVO:00000447); feature: surface water layer (ENVO:00002042); material: "saline water (ENVO:00002010), including plankton (ENVO:xxxxxxxx)" | depth 5 m
AAAGCAAAACTTAAATAATTAAAAACTCTACCTAGTTTACTTTTGTCATGGCTAGGGAAGAGTGGGACCCTCGTCACCAATACGCCATCAATAAATTCTTTTTGAATGAATTTTATACGGTAGCCATCATATAAAGTTCCTCCAGGGTAATTTGGGAACCCCGTAATTACTTCAACCTCAAAACCACGGGATACTAATTCTTTTGCAAAAAGTATGCCCTTGAAAGTAGGTTCCGGATCAAACCACTGAGTAATCAGTAATATTCGTCTTGGCACTATACTGTTAACCTTTTAATAAAGAGTTAGATTAGACTCAGAAAATTTGTGACATTTAGCTAAAAAAATATCCACCTCCGCTGAACCACCTTGCGGAGCCCAGAGCTGGAGTTCTTTAGCCTCGTCCAAAACAAATGGACCTTCTTTTACTTCAAGAAGAATCGAATTCTCCTGCTTTGCTAGAACCGTATGCCAAACATCCGGGGCAATTTCCAGCCCTACGTTTGAGCATACTTCATCTGCATATAGTTCCGACCCAAATGACAAACTTCGAACAAAATTGCCGTGGTCATCAAACGTGATTAAACAAAAAAACTACTCTTATGGCCACCAAAAGTTCTTTTTTATCCGCTATAGAATGTCTATGAGGGGGAATATAACTGTTAGGTTGAATCGCATTAAATAACCGCTGACAGTTTTCTTCATAAGAAGAATGAATATTTAAATGTTGCCGACGACGCGAAGAATGATCAGCTTGCTGGCATAAGTCATCCAACATTTGATTATCTAGAATAAACATCAAAGATCCGTAAACTTGATTTGTCCATCAATGCTATGGACGAGTAATTTAATATTTTTTCCAGACGGTCCGGTTAACATAGTCAACATAGCTATGTATGATTCTGACCACCTTTTCAGAAACATTTGGCATACTATAGTCTTGTACTTGGTTTAGTAGTCTCGCGTCACCAAAAGATTGATTTTCTAGTATTTTAAGTCCCTGCATAACGCGCTCAGACTCTAAGCCAACCATCATGACAGCAGCTTCCTCCATCCCCTCAGGTCGTTCGTGTGCCTCTCGAATATTCAAAGCAGGAAAATTCATTATTGACGATTCCTCATTAATGGTTCCACTGTCTGAAAGCGTTGCCTTAGCCATTAACTGAAGCATATTGTAGTCAGTAAACCCAAGAGGTTTTAGAAGCTTAATGTTATGGTTAAACGAAGAACCAAAAGCGTCGATTCTCTTTTGGGTCCGCGGGTGCGTAGACACAATAATCGGTAAATCATAGACCTCGGCAATATTATTAAGGGTATCAACAAGGTTGCCGAAATTCAGATCAGAGTCGATATTCTCCTCACGATGGGCGCTCACAAGAAAATACTGACCGGACTCCAAATCAAGTTCGGATAAAATATCGGAAGAATCGATTTTCTCTCGATAATGACTAAGCACTTCAAACATCGGGCTACCGGTTTTTATGATCATGTCCGGCGATAAACCCTCACGCATCAAATACTCTCGCGCGATCGAGCTGTAAGTTAGATTTATATCTGCTGTATGATCTACGACCTTTCTATTTATTTCTTCAGGCACACGCATATCAAAACAGCGATTGCCAGCTTCCATGTGGAAAATTGGAATCTTGCGCCGTTTCGCCGCTAATGCTGCCATGCAGCTATTCGTATCTCCAAGCACCAACATGGCATCCGGTCTCTCTTCAGCAAGCACTTTATCGACTGCGATAATGACATTACCGATAGTCTCAGCCCCATTTGAACCTGCTGCATTTAAAAAGTGGTCTGGCTTGCGCAGCTCAAGGTCATCAAAGAAAATTTGATTTAATTCATAATCATAATTTTGCCCAGTATGAACAATTATATGGTCGCAATAGTCATCAAGCACCGCCATAACTCGCGAAAGCCTAATAATTTCTGGCCTAGTGCCAACTACTGTACAGACTTTAAGCTTTTTCATTTTCTATTATGCTCACTATAGTGTCAGGTTTTTCATGATCGAAAATTTCGTTCGCCCAGAGCATCACAATGAGTTCATCATCACCATTATTTGTAATATCATGGCTCCAGCCAGGAATCGTTTCAACAATCGTTGGAGTTTTGCCCGACGTATCGACACTAAATACTTCATCTGTCAGTATATGGCAGAACCTAAAACGAGCATTACCTTTAATGACCAAAAATTTCTCAGTCTTTGTATGGTGATAATGTCCACCTCGAGTAATTCCGGGGTGTGCCGTAAAAAATGAGAACTGACCAGAGTCTTTAGTCTTTAACATCTCCACAAATACACCCCGCTCGTCTCCATGACACGGAATAGTATATTCAAATTTATTGGACGGTAGATAGCTAACGTAGGTCGAATACAGTGCCCGTAAAAATCCAGTTCCAACCCTATCGGTAACTAAATTCGTTCGTGAATCAGCAAATCCTGCTAATTGTTCCGCCAAATCTCCGAGACGGACTTCATATTCAGGATATACAGTATTTCTTGCTAGCCCATTGGGAAAAGGCTGTATCAGCCATGCTATAAAAGAATCAACCACATCATCAATGTAATTTAGCTTAATAATACATTCCGGATCATTTATCTGTATTGGCAGTCCATTTATTATGTTATTACAAAACGTCGCGACTACGGAGTTGTAATTAGGCTTACACCATTTACCGAAAATTCCAGGCAGCCGATATATTACCGCGGAATTACCAATCGACGCGCCATACGTTTCAATTATCGCCTCCGCCTGCCTCTTACTCCTACCATAATCGTTATCTTGCGTTGCTTGAGTTGAAGATGAAAAAAGAATTGGAACTTTTAATCCAAGTTCATTAATTAATCGACATATCGTATCAGTTAACTGAATATTCCCGACGACAAAATCAGCAGGGTTTTCAGGTCTATTTTCCGCAGCGAGATGAATAACCGCATCAGCCTTCGACAGTTTATCTCTTAAATTATCATGTGAATCACTTCGGACACCCTTAATAACTTCGAAATCAGGACACTCACCTAATCTCACTATCAAATTTTTGCCGATGAAACCCTCTGCCCCAGTGATGAAAATCCTCATGATATAATAGGAGAGTTTTCTGCACGCAAACCATAGCGTTTTTGGACAACTTCTAGTTTCAAAAGTAGAGATTTCATTTCAAGTAGATTTAACCGACGTGTATTGTGAGAGTTATAGTCTATAGCACTGGAGATTTCCTTCTCACCCACATCAACAAATTTTTCATAGTTTAAATCTCTTAAATCGGGCGGGACACAGAAATACTCTCCCAAGTCAACTGAAGCAACCACCTCCTCACGACTTAAAAGAGCCTCGTAAACTTTTTCACCGTGGCGTGTGCCAATTATGTTTATTTGATGATCAGGCTTTCCTGTGATTTCTATAAGCGCCTCTGCCAACGTCTGAATTGTGGATGCAGGTGCTTTTTGAACAAATATTTCTCCAGATTTACCCTCATTAAAGGCGTATATAACCAAGTCAACAGCGTCATCAAGAGTCATCATAAATCGCGTCATAGATGGATCTGTGATAGATATCGGATTACCTTGATCTATTTGCTCCAAGAACAGAGGTATTACAGATCCGCGTGAGGCCATTACATTTCCATATCGAGTAATGTTTATAACCGTCGATGATGCATTACGTGACTTTGCAACAGCCACTTTTTCCATCATGGCTTTACTAATTCCCATTGCATTGATTGGGTAGACTGCCTTGTCGGTACTTAGAACAACGACTCGCTTAACATCACACTGTATGGCGGCCTCCAAAACGTTTTCAGTCCCAATTACATTTGTCTTCACGGCCTCAAGCGGATGAAATTCACAAGACGGCACTTGCTTCAAAGCCGCCGCGTGAAATATGAAGTCAACTCCCCTAACAGCATTGACCACAGACTGAAAGTCACGTACATCACCTATAATAAATTTGAGCTTTGCCGATGGAAATCGCTTACGCATATCATCCTGTTTTTTTTCATCGCGACTAAAAATCCTGATCTCATCAAACTCAGAATTAATAAACCTAGACAGCACTGCGTTACCAAACGACCCAGTCCCACCTGTGATGAGTAGTTTTTTATTCTTAAAGATAGATTGTTTCATTTATAAAGCCTGTTTTGAATAATTGAATTAGCTAGATTACTAGCTTTGAATATTTGCGGAATTTCAAAAAAAACGCAACCAGAAGCCAAGCGATGGGGTCGACCAGCAAATTTGCTCCAAAAAAAGAACTTATTATCACACCGACAAAGGCCATATAAAAAGGAGACGATGAATCAAAGTATCTGATAAAACAATAAAACGCCCAAAAATAAAAGAACAAACTAACAATCAACCCATATCGGAATGCGAACGAGAAGGGGCCTACATGTGAAAAGTTTTTAGGCTCATTATAGAAATGGTTGCCCGTTTCCGCCGAGTACATGAAAAACTCCCCGGGTGCAGCGCCAACTAACAACGCATAGTTATTTTGCTTGAAAAATTCAGTAATCCCAAGCACTTCTTCGAAACGCCCGCTGAAAGCTTGCATTAGTGAGTACTGATCATCAAAGTCGATCAAAACAAGGTATTCTAATCTTTTAAACAAATCAGTCTCGGTCCACAGCCAAGCTAAAATAGCTACTACTAACGAAAGCCAAAGAACCCCATTTTTATTTCCCCTAGACATTGATCCGGCCCAGTAAATGATTGACTGGGAAAAGAAGGTGACAAGCACAGCTCTTTTACCAGAAACAACAATTACAAAAAATATCAAGAAAAACCCAGTATTACTCTTCATAATAAAAGGGACGACATAATGTAGATTCGAACCTAAACCGAAATAATCTATATATCCCAAAAAATACAAACCGCTATAAACTAAAAGAAAAAAGACAGCCAAATATGCGTATTGTCTTGCAAAATTGGTAAAACAAATGATTACTTGACCGTAGTCGTCATACTTAAAGCGGCTAACAAATAAGAAACAAAACAGCGGCATTATAAGTGAGTAAAAATAGTTAGTTATGTATCCATTCATCAGTTCTGAAAACGTAAGTGCTGAGTAAAGTATCTTGACAAAAGACATTATCAAAATAAAAATTATAGAGAGAACATATGGATTAGAATAAAGCACTTTAATACCAGACTTTAGAGAGCCGAATGCCAAAACAGCCAAAATCCCTAAAAACGTATAATTGACTAAAAATACTATATCTACAGAAAGGGTGTAAAAAAGGATTACATACAATAAAGAAAGCGTATCCATTACCCCTAAGACAAGTACCAAACGTAACAATAAAAATTTATTCACTTCGCACAACACTAAATACCAGAGCAAGAGAAATAAACCCCACACCGCTAAGTATCAAACCAGATTTTAGTAGCAAAATTTCGTAACCAAAGTTTACTAATGCAAACGAAGCTATTATATCGATCATAAGTGCACCTCCCATTAACCCGAGAAGATACAAATTACGTTCGAAGTAAATCGCTACTACGGTATAAGTGGAACAGACATAAAATGTGCCATACAAAAAAGAAATAATTATATATGACAGTATATATTGACCATAATTCTCAAATATTTTCGAATAATCCAGAACGGAAACGGCTAATAGCGCCAGAGTTAACAATACTATGGCGGACAGAACATTAATCTTTAAAAGACGGAAAAGTGATTTTTTCGTTAAATCATGAAGTGACTCGCCTAAACTTCTCTGCATTGAAAACGCCACTGTGTTAATGGCGATAAATCCAATTTGAGCTAAACTGAAAGCTAAGGAATAAGCGTTGACGTTATCTTCGAAGTTTTTGAGGAAAAACCAACGATCAAACAAAAAGAACCCTACTAGTAAAAATGTCTGAAATGAAACTAATATCCCGCGTTTGACAAGTAACATTATATTCTGGAGGCTTTTCCCCACCCTTTCGCAAAGCTCTGGGCTCCGGAGTTTTAGGCTAGAAAAGTTTTTTTTGTCAAAATAAACAACAAACAAGAACAACCAAAATATAGAGCCCAAAATTACAGAAATAGCGTAAATAACGTTTATTGAATCTGACGAATCGGTGGCATAAAATACTGCAAACAAAACCAAGCCAGTCGAGTAGAAGGCCTTATACAAACTCGCAAGTACTAGGAACCCGTCTGCTATAAGAATTTTTTCGCAACCAACCACAATAATATAAAGGCTGATCGCAATTGCCAGCAGCATATTGGCTAATAATAAATTTAAAATACAAAAAACTAGCAAAGCAATTATTGTGACAGCGAGAATTAGTGCATATCTATCATCTAACTTATCTTTGTAGACTCTATTGATGTAGCCGCTATTTACGCCAAATAATAGTATCGGCGTAAATAGCATCAAATTCTTAAGATACTCCAATGAAGTAAAGTCTTCTGGTCTTAATACCGAAGGAAGTATTAGAATTTCAATCAGAACAATGAAATTTACAAAATAGCGAACTATTAAAAGTCTTAAATCAGTAAGTTCGGAAAGATGACTGATATACTTTTTCAATACAATGCTCCGCGATATCTGTTGTAACCGGTGATAATACTGTCATCACAGAATCAATGGTGCCGAGCGTTTCTATTAATCCATCTCCATAATAACTATTCACTACTCGCAATGTCGGCATTCCATAAAGTAGAGACTCTATCCCCGTTGAGCCGTTCCAAACAACTACAAGATCAACATTATCAAAAACATCTTTGGTCTTAACTGTAGGGGGAAGAACGGTGCATCCTACAGAATTAAGTGCTTTATAAAACCAGCCCTCTCTTGCAAGTAAAAAGTGAGGGTGTTCTTTCGCAAAAACCTCATAGCCTTGACCTTGTAAAACTCTTATTGTATCCATCACTGATGAAAAATAGTCCACATGATAAAGAGACTTTAGCCAATAATCGGTTGTTGCCTCGGGATACCAATGCAAAGGGATGTATGCTTTTTTGGACTCACTGGATCGTATTAGTTCATGCTCTTTAGCCAAATACCTTAAGGCAAATATCTGAGAAAAAGATTTAAAGCCATACAAATATGGAGCAAAACGGTATTCATATTCTAAACGGCCGAAGAGCTTATATTTTATAAAATAACGCACCAGTACTCTGTAGGTATAGGATAAAACGCTATATATTGCGCGTGAAAATATCTTTTTTATATTATATTCATATCCGTTTTCAAGATTTCTTAGAACTTTTTCCTTAAATGTATCAACCGAATAATTGTCAGAATTTTCTATTGGAGTAAGCTCGCCTCTTATAACACACAGTTGATATTCTGGCGACATAAGAGAAGCGGTCAACCCTAGGAATTTTACGTGATGACGCTCGCCTATCCTCACCATCAAATCCATCACATAATTATCGATCTCACCTGTAACAATCAGTTTTAATTGTGGGTTAGCGATATAAAAACCCTCAAAAAACAGGTAGGCACGCGCTATCAATTTGCATGCTTCCGTATAGGGAATACTTCTTAAGCCACGGCATCGTTTTATTATTTCATCGTAGGAAACAAGATTGTTGAGGGTGTCATACTCATCTTGGTACAGATAGTCTCTGGGTACGGCATTTAGATCAATATGAATATCGGCGTCACGTTTGTATTCTGATATACATCTGTATTTTTTTAGTGACTGAAATGCCTCGATCAACCGCGAGCCATATACCTCACTGAAATATGAGTCCCGACCCCTGATACGAATAAAAAAGATTACCTCTTCATCCGTCAAGCTGCTTAGCCCTATTCCTTTAAAACTTATGCTTTCTCCCTGATTAGTCATCGCTACCACTACCATCCACCTTGTGCCTCAATAGCCATTCATCTCCCTCTTTTTTCCAGATGTGCTCTGGGCGCCACGAGTCAACTACGCTGTTAAATTCCTGCTCGCTGATTCCACAATAATTCAGAAAAACGTCATAGTACTTTCCTGGAAACTCTCCATCAAAGCGCCCAACTAGAGCCGCAGCCTCTTCTCTTGTAATATGTGCATCTCTCACCTCGTGAGCAGCATCAGATGTAGCTCTTCCAATTCCGAACTTTATGAACATAAGCCAATAGTGAAATCCGTCGATCTTATCATCCAGAGATGCATACTTGGAATAAGTACCCTCACTTCTAACAGGATTGGCTTTAAATCCCGTGTTCTCTACACAATAATAATAATTTTCCTGAGGAATCCACTTATGGTAATAGCCGAAATAGTGAATTTCCAGATCCATTTTTTCCAAGCGGCCTGCTGCAGGCGGTAAATAGGGGATAAGATCATTCTCCGAAATCCCATGCTCAAGAAACTTTTCTGGAGGCATCCCTGACATCAGGATATTTGAATTCTTGTTTTTCCAATCTCTGGTAGGAACATAAGCATCGGCCATGTTTCCACCATACTCAACCTCTGAATTCTCACCGTACATTATAAGAGGGATGTCAAATTTTTCGGCCATTTGCAAAGGCATATTATTTTGACCATAAATAAACGGTAAGAAAGGGTCACCTAAGTTCTCGAAAGCCAACTTAGTCAATTTTCTATGAGTTTTCCCAGGAGGTGTAACTAAGATATTAGCCAAATCACCTACATGGCTGTGGTTTTGATGATTCTGAAAGCCAATGTCGGTATACAAGTGTGGAGCCCAAGTGACAGTCAAAGGGTTCATGTTGTACTTGTGCTTCAGCATATGGGCAACTAGGGCACTGTCTTTTCCGCCGCTTGATGGAACTATTACATCATAACGGCCATCAGTCCTGCGAAATCGTTCAGCAAGAGCCCACATTTCCTCATCTCGAGAACTCCAATCTAGCGTTTCTTTAAAATCAGAAAAATTACACGCTGAGCAAACGCCTTGTTTGTCAAAGGTAATACGCGGTCTTTGATTAGATATGATGCATCGAGCACAGTAATCTACGCTAACTGGCACTTCATACCCTTTTTCATAATACCTCCAACCATCTTTCATCTATTTTCTCCACTCTCTATAAAATTTTTAAGCAACGTCAAACCTTGCATTCCACTTTTTTCAGGATGAAATTGGGTACCAAAAACATTGCCTGCCTCAAAACCACTGCAGTAATCTATTCCGCAATAATTACTAGTTATATTTATCTCGCACTGCTCGTCGGGTTTTACATAAAAGCTATGTAAAAAGTAAAAGTAATTATTTTCTCCCAAACCACTAAACATTTTGGATTTTTCATGATCCACATTGGCCTCATTCCATTGGATTTGAGGAATTTTATAACCTGAAAAAGTAGGAAATTTACGGACTGTTCCTGCTACAAGATTCAAACCAGGATTCGTCCCGAGCTCTTCGCTTTTAGAAAAAAGCAACTGCATACCTAAACAAATGCCTAATAACTTCTTACCCTCACCGCAAAACTTTTTCAACCCCTCATCAAGGCCTGTGTGGTTTAACCTAACCATTGCATCTGGAAAAGCTCCAACTCCGGGCAGTACCGCAACATCAAACTCTAGAAGTAATTCAGGATCAGTCACAACTTCTGCCTCATGACCGACCTTTAAAATAGCATTGAGTAAACTAAAGATATTACCCATTCCATAATCGACGATAGCAACCCTTTTAACATCCCTCATCTTAAGAGCACTCCCTGCAAAATTAACTCTTTCTTACACTGCTCGATAGAGACCGAATCTAGGTTCTTTTTCAACTTCTTGTCCGACTTCAGAAATGCGGTATTGCCCATTACGTTTTCATGACCAAAATCCGCCCGCGATACAAGGTCATAGTGGAACATTGACGAAACACATATCGAGTTTATATTTTCCGAATGAAAACCATCTACTAAATGTTGCACAGTGCCAATACCACCATGAACAACCACAGGGATACCTGCAGATGAGGTAACCTCATTAATTAGTTCATAATTAAGCCCCTTTCCAGTCCCCTCATTATCCACACTGGTCAAGATAATTTCGCCCGCCCCGCATTTCTCAACTTGACTAGCCCAATCAATCACCTTCAGACCCGTGTATTCTCTTCCGTTATCAATATAAACTCCATACTCACCTGACTCATCTTTAATGGCTTCAATAGCTACAACTATGGTGGATGATCCAAACCTATTTACTAGACGTTCTATAAGCCCTGGATCCTTCACCGCCGCGGTATTTATTATTACTTTGTCTGCACCGGATCGAAGAAGTTCTTTGACATCATTTTCAGTACGCACTCCCCCACCTACGGACAATGGAACAAATATTTTCTCAGCAGTTTTTTTAATAAGGTCATGTAAGCTATTTCGGTTATAGAGGCTTGCCACAACGTCCATATAAATCAACTCATCGATTCCTTCATAATAGTAGCGTTCGCCAAATGAGTTTGGATTTCCCAATACTCGCAAGCCCTCAAGATGAATCCCTTTGACTAGAGCATTATTCTTGACGTCTAACCTAGCAATCAATCTATTTGTTATCATATTTTTTCTGCCCAATCATCTGGTCATAGTCATTATTGGCTTTAACAAATTACTCCTTTAACCCGATATCGATCCAGTATTTTCCAGTTTAAAGAATATAACTCTTGCTAAAAAGGCTACTGATGCGAATAAAAAACTTCAAATTCAAGCGCCACATCGGCAACCGTAGCTATCTTAAGCTTGACCTGAAATTACCCACATTTCCTAAATCTTTAGTAAAAAAACCATACTATATCTTGTCGAATATTTTTAAAAAACACATATCAAAATAGCATCATATTCCGCGTCTAACTGCCTAAAATGATGGTAAATCATCAAAACGTTGTGGATTTCCAATTATTAAAATACATTATTTTTGAAGAACCAAACCCTTTATCACCAGGGTACTGAACCTAACAATTTCTCTACCCAGGAACCAACGCAGAAATAAATATGACCTAAAGCACTTTATCTAGCTTGTATAATGCCACTGTCCCTGTGTTAGCAAAAAACTTAAACCCCATATTTTCAATCATTCTTATAGATGGAATATTTTCACTTTTAACCTCACACAAGAAGCTACCCCACCGGTCAAGTAAATAAAGGCTCATCATTATTTGACCAATTTTCTTCCCGCGACATAAGGGATCAACGGTATACGAGAGTTTGAATTCTTCATTTCCACACTGATCTTCTCGAATAGTTCCGACTGGATCCCCATTATATTCAAGAATGAATTGCGACCTAGTGGGATCAGTTATTGTCGTTTTTATATATTTCTTATGGCCCTCAACATCCACTGAATCAGACGTATAAAAGTTTTGACGCGTTACTGGATCATTCCTCCACTCTAATAAAATCCTCCAGTCTTTCTCTGTAATTTCTCGCAAAGATAATACTTTTTTCATAAGTCTGCCTTTTCAGTCAATAAAATACTTTACTAACCGTTACGCCTATATACTTTTAAATTCGCACATAAATATTTTCAAGCTGATCACCTCGTTGTAAAAAAGACAAACTACTCATGAAAAAACTCACATAAAAAATAATGGATAGTAACGAAATCTTATCGTTCAATTAAATCCCAGGAGGTCGCCGTCCCAATAGAAATATTGGTCTTGACCCTTTTACCTATAAGATCCTCTTCATACTTTGGCGCCAATCCAAAACCTGGTCTTATGCGCCTTATACTATCAGATGTGATCACATCCCCAGATTTGAGGTTTTTAACAAAATATACTGACCTTCGAAATTTAGCGTTCGCCTCTTCTACCTTTTTGCGTTCGTACCCGGCATTCCCTAATGAGGACCATGCTTTCTTAGTCTCTTGACATAAAATTTCAAGTTCATTAGGCATAATAGAAAAAGATGAATCGGGACCTTTGTCTTCACGATCGATAATAAAATGTTTTTCTATTAATGTTGCTCCAAGCGCTGTCGCAACAACTGATGCTGTATTACTGGTGGTATGATCAGATAGTCCCACTTGAGTACCCAAGCGTGCGCGTAAGTCCGGAATAGTTAGCAAATTTGATTGCTCTATGGGCGCGGGGTAACTGCTAATACAGTGCAATACGATTAGATCTTTGCAACCTCCATCTTTTGCCGTGGAGACCAGCTCTTCTATTTCCTCTAGATTTGCCATACCTGTGGAGACTATCATTGGTTTCTTTGTTGCAGCTATATATTTTATTAGAGGCAAGTCAGTAGCCTCAAAAGAAGCTACCTTGTAAGCTGGCGCATTGAGGTCTTCAAGAAGATCCACAGCTGTTTCGTCAAAGGGTGTAGAAAAACACGTTATGCCTAGTTGACGTGCATGATCAAATATCTCCTTGTGCCATGAGAAAGGCGTTTGCGCCTCTTTATAAAGCTCATAGAGCTGGTAACCATCCCAGAGACCGCCCTCGATGATGAAGTCTGATTTATTACAATCAATGGTCATTGTATCAGCTGAGTATGTCTGCAATTTTACGGCATCTGCACCACACTTTTTTGCGCTAGTTATAGTGTCAAGTGCTTTCTGTAGAACGCCATTATGGTTAGCTGATAACTCGGCAATAATATAAGGCGGGTAATTCTCACCGATCTTTCTTCCGTTTATTGTGATTGGATTCATCTGATTTGATCCTTTAATGTAATAGAAACATTGGCGAGCACTTGGTCACCATCTATGCACGCTTTTTCAAATGTAAATCTATAGTTACTCTTTTCTACATACGCCTTAGGATATCCCTCCGCATCCAGCATCCTAATATAGTCATAAATTTGCGATATATTGAGATTGTCTGGAATTTCACTCTGCTCTGGTCCTCGCCGCATAAACTCTGTTACAGCACCTATTTGCTGACGTGGTGTTGGATGATGAGTAATTATCTCTTTAATCATGTCCCAAGATAATCTACTAGCTCTATCATATATTTCAGATGCCGACCCCTTAAGATTAAGAGGATATTTGATATAAAATGGCCCAGTATCTAACCCTTCATCCATTTTCAAGGCCGTTAATACCGTGTCTTGATAACCTCTTACTATGAGATTCTGTAATGGCGTACCACCTCGACCAAAAGGAACGTCTGTCATATGAAAACAAATGCATTCATAATTTTCGACGGTTGCCTTTGGCACAATCCATCGCCAGTGAGGAAAGAATATATATCTTGGTAAAATACCTGTGCTTAATATTTCGTCAAGCTCTCCAGGTGCAGCCACGAAATGGAAATCTCCTATAAATGTCGCGGATAGTTCTTCGAACAGACGGAGATTCCAATCTCCAACTGCAGCCACTATGTAATCAGTCATCGTTTTGACTTCTTCTCGTTTGTAGTAGAGCTAATGCTAAAAAATTTGACGACATACCTTAATCTCCGAAATTGTTACTTAGTCATATGCAGACTTTCTACAACCCTTTCCACCCCTTGTCCGTCTGTTATCAACCGGCATTGCATCGAAATTGAAGACATCCAATCCGGAGCTGTCTCAATTAAAACTGGTAATTGATCTAATTTCGTTAACAACTTTATAACGCCAGCCTTGACAAGGCTTTGAGCCACAAACATCTGATTCTCCGCTATCACCAACTGAATCGTTGGTAATCCAAGACAGCAACGCTCCCAAGTAGTTGAACCCGCTGCACCGATAGCGAGGTCGGCTTTTGACATAATTTCCGCCATATTTTCCACACCGACTTTTACATGTGTTTCCCAAGGCATTTTAGCAGCGACATTTTTAACATTAGCAATCCAAGGTGCATTGGCACCCATAACGACCGTAATAACGCAGCTATCGGGCAAACCACAGAGGCTCAGGGACTGCATGATACTTGAGGTAAAGTCATCTTTATCTACGCCACCTAGGTTAACTAAAATATTATTAAGTGATGCGGTTTCCCTGTACTCAAGACTAGCGTTACGCCATCTAGAAAATTCTTTTCTAAGCAAACTATATTGGGCACCACAGAGAAGTACACAGTGGTTAGGTACTATTTCTGAATAGTCTTCTTTTTGACGACCAAATGTTTGGTCAAGAAGGAACTCACAATCATGTTTACGATCAGCCAAGTCATCTATCACCATGAGACTTTTGACAAATGGCTTAATTTCAATTTCCCAATCAACATCAAGAGCGTAATGGTCTACAACCAGCCATTCCGGACAAAAGTCTTTAATAATTCGCAGAGACTGATCGACGTCAACAGACCAATGAACTCCGAGCCAATCCGAATGCGAATTCCAGCGTGGGGTCAACTCTCCACTAATTCTATCTTCATTACCATCAAGAAGTTGCAATTGATGACCTTGACTTAAAATAAAAGCCCCTAGATGCCCCTTATGGGCGCGACATATAAATAGACAGCAGTAACCGAGAGACTTTAGATAATTAGCTAGGGCCAAACACCTCATGACATGCCCTGTCCCTATTAGAATTGAAGCATCAACTCTAAATGCAATCTTCATTCAATAATCCTACCGACCATAAACGCTTCAGCGGCATCCACCCCTACTGACGACCCCCTCCAATGTGCTAAGTGCTGTATAGATTTTAAACTCCTGGGATGAGGCCATGCACGCATTTCAAATTCATACTCACCAAGACTACGAATTTTTTGATCTAAAAATAGGCTTATATCTACATAATAATTAGGACAAAAATCTTGGTTTTTTCCGGGTAACTGCCATTCCGTACTTGAAGCAACCTCATAACATAAAATAGCCCTTACACAATGATTAGGTTGCGCTCGACAAGCCACCACCGTCGCCTCGTGAACCATTCTATGATCGACATTGACATCACCAGAATGATGCGTAAATACTAATTGAGGCTCATGCGTAGTGATGAGGTCTTCAATTACTTTGGCGACCTCGATTGTAGCTACCGTATCCAGCCTATTATCGGGAAAGTCAGAAAAAGACACTGAATTAACCCCTAAAACTCCCAGTGCAGACAAAGCTGAGTCTCTTCTCGATTTAAGCTCTTCAGCTTGTTTATCCTCATCCCCTTCCCGAGAAAAAACACCGTCTGAGATAAACGCAACGTGAACAAAGTCGCCTTCGCTAATATATCTAGCAATTGCCCCTCCGCAACCCAAAACCTCATCATCAGGATGAGCTGCTAAGACAAGTATGTTTCTTTTCATTAATTTGACCTTTTAAATGTACCTATTAGCCTATCAATTCTCGGTAAACCAAATAATACTCTCTCTGATAGGGTCATACCCAACACATTCAAGCTGCTAAAACACTGGAGCCAAGCTACTTAATTCCGATCTAAACGTCATTCGGAGGAACAATAATCGATTTTGCGAAATTCATATCACCCTCATCGTCAATATCTACCGCAGAAATCCAGTTAACTTCGCAGAACTGTTTCTTTTCACTATGAAACGATCGAGTTACCTTCAAAGGCTCCGCATTTGCCATCCAGATCGACCCAGTCGGGCAAAACAAGTCCTCAAGATCTTGAGACCTCTGCTTTAATGCGTCATCAAAAAGAAAAGAGTGTTTATTTTGTTCATCCATCCTGAATGCCCACCAAGGGTTCATCCAACCAAATTTGAAACAGCTAAGCAGAAAGTCGTTCTCTCGTGAAACGAACTCAAGGTAAAACCTTTGTATATCTTGAGCCGTGCGCAATGGACAGTTAGCCATTAACTGGGTAACTGTATCAAATTTCGTGCTCCAATAATGCTCAGACTGAATAAGCGCGTCACAAGTTGCCTCAGACACAACAGTAAAGTCATCTGAATTTCCATCTCTTAAAAACGGGACTTCAGCGCCAAATTCTCTAGAAATTTCCGCAATTTCCTCACAATCAGTAGACACAAGAACCTTTGAAAAAAGGCCTGAGTCTACTGCAGCCTCAATAGTCCAGGCAATCATTGGCTTGCCTTTAAATTCGATAATATTTTTCCTAGGGATTCTCTTGGAGCCACCCCTGGCTGGAATTATTGCAATATTTTCCATAGAAACTCTGCTCCTCTCTACCAAATGGTCCATCCACCATCAAAATTAAGAGTCTGGCCTGTCATTGGAGCACTCTTTTCAGACAAAAAGGCATCTAGTGGCCATACTATTTCTTCCTCTCGTAACATTCGACCTAACGGTACCAATTCAGCGTATCGCTCTTTAAACGCTGTGTTAACGCGACCTTCAACTCCACCATATGCAATACAACTTACCTGAATGCCAAATTCTGCAAATCTTACCGCTAACTCTTTTGTTAAATGAGACAAAGCAGCTTTCGCAACACCATAGTGAATTGGAGACCCTTTTTCGGGGTCGTCATATAGTCTCGGGTTAGACGCGACAACTCCATACTGAGACCCTATATTTAAAATTGTTTTTAACCTGCTTGAATATTCATGAAGCTTTATACTTAATTCATATGGAACAACAACATCAAGTAAATATTCGTTAAGGAAGTTCTGCCTAGACACCACACCCGATTTTCCTACCTCTAAAAACTTGAGAGATCTTGCATTGTTAATTAGACAGTCTGGCGTTAGATTCTGCGCTCTCAACATATCAACTACGCTTATGCTACTGCCTGCTTTGCACAGATCGACCACCAAACCATGGAACTTTTTATTCGACAAATCATACTCAGTTGTCATTTTTTGAAGCGACTCTTGAGTGGAGGCTGTACCGATTACAGTATGTCCGCTGGACAATAAATGCTGCAAAAAGACACGCCCGAATTTTCCAGTGGCTCCCGTTAATAATATAGTCCTAGCAATCATCCAAAACCCCCAATTCAATGAGACTAACCGACTCTAAAACCGATTCTGTAATTTCGGCATACTTCTTTGATGAAACATTATTTACAAATAACTGAAGTGCTGACTTAAAAGCAGAAAATGTATCTAAAAAAACAAGATCTCGATGGCCCTTAGCTCCATAGACTGATATTTTAATAGGCGCCAGAACATCACCAACGCTATCAATGGAAACGACCATATTACTAGAATAGCCGACTGTGAGGTTATTGATGCATCCGGCTTTACTCGCAGCAGACCAAAGGATAGAACCCTTATCAATTGGAAGTTGAACGATTGGATCAATCACGTGAACCGAATACTTACGCCAGTCTTTTGGGACAACTGCCTTTATAAAATGTATTTTACCAATTTCGTCCAATTCTTTACGTGACAGCTGCATTTCATGAGCATACTTTAATGCCGACCCAGTAAAAATTTGACCATTATATTTTTGATGAGCAAATAGGTTTTTCGCACCCTCAACGCTGCATGCTAGTGGCTTATCAATATAAATGGGTATGCCTGCATTCAAAAATGGCATTCCATAGATAGCATGATTTTCAGAATCATCTCTTGCCAAAAGAATCGCATCCACCGCTCCGATCATATCAGTCAATTCTTCAGCCACATGTAAAATATTTGCTGCTTTTGCTATATGTTTTGAAAGATTAATATCTTCTGTCCATATATGTGTAACCTCGGCATTTGGGATACTATCCTTTGGAAAAATTTGCTTAGCTAAATATTCTGGTATCACAGGGAAACCACAATCTTTCATGAACACTGGGTCATATCCATTAATAATTGCTGACCAAGAGTAGGGGTGTCCATTACCCGGGGATAATCCTATGACGCCCAACTTAACAACCATTATCGATATCCCAGTTAGCGGGATTAACAAAACTCTCATCAGTCGATCCAGAACTCACCGTATGAAAACTGCTGTCTATCATAAAATCATTGATTGCGGCATTAAGTTGTGTTTTGGACTCAACACCAACAATCGTGTTGTCCACGTAAGCCTGATCTCTAACAAAACTCAAGGCTGCTTGATTCATTGTTAGCCCTTGCTCTATCGCTTCGTTGTTAATATCTACTAGCATAGGCTTAATGGGTTCAAAGTACTTAGGTAAGTTATTAATAGACATATGAAATAGCCCCTGCAAAAAAACTGAACGCGCATGGATTTTTACGCCTAACGACTTCAATTTCTTCAGATGTCCACTATGAATTAAACGCTGATCCAAAATATTCATAGGAACTTGGACGATATCTGGTATAAACAAATTAAGTATCGAATCAATTTGAGTACCGTTATATATGGAAACTCCAATATTTTTTACGATTCCAGACTCTTTAAGCCTGTAGAGCTCACCAATCAAGCTGCCACTCTCATCACCTATAAGATCGTCAGCATCGTGAAACAAAAGCCCAAAGACCGCTTCAGAACCTAAATTAACCAACGAACTCCTGACTGAGCTCTCAATAAACTTAATCCTGTCATCGACAGACAAGCGCTCCGGCATCTTAGGGATTTTGGTTATAACATTAAAAGGTGATTGGGCGTTTTTGCCAATTTTAGATTCCGAATTACCGTATCCTGGAGCGGTGTCTAAAAGATTGACGCCTACTAATGCCGCTCTTTTTAGAATCCTAGAAACTTGCTCACTCGACGTAACGCCTTTAGTATTGGAAACCCCATAATCAAGGCCCCACTGCGCAGTTCCTAAAATAATCCTGCAACAATTTTTTTTATCCATTCGCTGTATGGCCTAAAATATATTTTGATATCCTAGCGGAGCCTTCAAAGTTTTAACAATAAAGTCTTGTTCTTCGAATGTGAGCCCAGGAAAAAGTGGGATACTGATAGCCGATTCATAATAGAGCTCTGCAGCAGGACATAAATCTTGACTAAAACCAATATTTCGGTAGTACGGATGCTTATATATCGGAATATAATGCAGATTTACCCCGATTCCACTTGATCGAAGTTTCTCAAATAAAATTTTATGAGTCGAGCGAGGATCATTACCTTTGACTCTTACTATATACAAATGGAAAGATGATAAAGAGTCAGCGTCCCTAGAGGGAAGCACAAAGGGGCTATCTCCAAGCAGTTCATCATATCGGTCGGCAAGGGAATTTCTCTGCTCAACAAACTTATCTAAATTAGATAGCTGACTTAAGCCAAGAGCAGCGGAAAAATCAGTCATCCTGTAGTTGAACCCAAGGTCTATCTGCTCATAATACCAAGGCCCATGAGAGATACCAGCCATTAAATTCTCGTCACGAGTAATACCATGACTTCTTAAAAGAGCCATTTTCATGGCAAGACTATGATCATTAGTCAACGCCATACCGCCTTCACCTGAAGTGATTATTTTTACTGGGTGAAAACTAAAAATGGTTATGTCACTGTATTGACACGAACCAACTGGACTTTGCTCATAAGACGAGCCTATTGCATGCGAGGCATCTTCAATAATATTAAAGCCATACCTTTTTGACAAATCATAGATACCCTTCATGTCACAAGACCTTCCAGCTAGATGGACAGGTATTACACATTTGGGCAACTCGCCATTAGCTTCTGCTAACTGAAGCTTTTCCTCAAGTTTGGCTACATCCATGTTGTATGTATTTATGTCAATATCGACAAAATCAACAGTAGCATCGCAGTAAAGCGCGCAGTTAGAGGAGGCAACAAAGCTAATAGGGGATGTCCAAACTATATCTCCTTTTCCGATTTCAAGAGCCTTACAGGCTAGATGTAGCGAGCTAGTCGCGCTATTTGCCGCAACAGCATGCTCACAACCAACCAAATGGGCTATCGCTGATTCAAAACTTGGTACGACTGGGCCTTGCGTTAACCAATCAGACTTCAATACATCGACGACTGACTGAATATCTTCTTCAGAGATATTTTGCTTTCCATATGGGATATACATAAATCACACAACCTCAAATTTTATAAACTTTTAGTAGCTCACATAAACACCCAAACTACAGGGTAATCTAAATGCCAAATCTTTGCTTGATTGCAGAAAAGTCATCGAGCTCTAATCGAGGGCCGAATCTGGCCACAACCTTAGCCGCACAATCATTGGCAAGGCTTGCCGCCCAGCCATAATTTTTGCCTGCAGTAATAGCATACAAAAAAGCACCGGCGAACATATCACCCGCACCATTGGTATCTATCGCCTTGGCCTTAACACCCTCAGACTGCTCAAGAGAGGTACCATCAAAGGTAGTGGCACCGTTGGCGCCATCGGTAATAGCGAAGGTGTTGGCGTACTGCTTTAGCCCCTCTGCCGCCGCCTCAAGAGACTCCGTACCCGTAAAGGCCATGGC
>CEST01000622.1_pt1 | contig 20004 bp, 13 predicted proteins | sample 326921 | NCBI WGS metagenome assembly CEST01 (sample SAMEA2621509, study PRJEB7988) | marine metagenome | biome: marine biome (ENVO:00000447); feature: surface water layer (ENVO:00002042); material: "saline water (ENVO:00002010), including plankton (ENVO:xxxxxxxx)" | depth 5 m
GTTAAAACAACGGTTTTGCTCGCCGCATTTGACTGAACAGTTACTGTTTTATGAAAGTTACCCAGGCGATTGGTGTCATATTTCACAATAATTTCTCCTTCAGTACCAGGAGCGATTGGCTCACGAGTCCATTTTGGAGTCGTACATCCACAAGAGGCACGCACCGAGTTTAAGACTAGTGGCTCATTTCCTTCGTTTTTAAATTTAAAAACACGCGAACCATTGCCACCTTTTTCAATTTTACCGTAGTTAATGACTTTTTGCTCAAAATTAATTTGAGCGCCGTCAGCCGGCTGTTCTTGCGCTTGCGCTGCAAATCCAAATAATGCTACTACTAGGGTGAGGAATACTTTTTTCATCGTTATTGTAATTTTTCTAAAGTCAAATGTAATCCGAAGTTGGTCTTATTCAAAGGAAAATAACAATCTCTTGGACAATGCGTTCTTTGGATGCGTCATGGCTTGTATTTTTGTAAAATATTATAAGAGTACAATCATGCGCGAAATAGGGAAATATACTCCAGGTGAGATAGAATCAAAGTGGTATCAAAGATGGCTTGATGCGAAGCATTTTCATGCTGAGGTTAATGAAAAAGAGCCCTATACAATTGTGATCCCGCCGCCTAATGTTACCGGCGTTCTGCACATGGGTCATATGCTGAATAACACCATTCAGGACGTACTTATTCGCCGTGCTCGCATGTTAGGCCTTAACGCTTGTTGGGTACCGGGTACTGATCACGCATCTATTGCCACTGAAGCAAAAGTAGTACGTCGACTTAGAGAACAGGGTATAAAAAAATCGGATTTATCTCGGGATGAATTTCTGAAACACGCTTGGGATTGGACGGATGAATATGGGGGTAAAATTCTTAAGCAATTGCGTCGGATAGGTGCATCTTGTGATTGGGACCGCACCGCTTTTACGTTAGATGAAGACCGATCTAAACAGGTAACAGACGTCTTTATTGATCTTCATCAAAAGGGAATGATTTACCGCGGTTTGCGCATGGTGAATTGGGACCCGGTTGCCCTTACTGCCGTTTCTGATGAAGAAGTCATACACAAAGAAGAAAACAGCAGAATGTATTATATGTCCTACCAAATAGAAGGTAGTGATGACTTATTGCAGGTAGCAACGACAAGACCTGAGACTATTTTCGGTGACTCAGCGGTCTGTGTTAACCCAGATGATGATAGGTACAAGCATTTGCACGGTAAACGTGTTTTGGTACCGTTAGTTGGTCGGAGCATTCCAATTATTACAGATGATTACGTTGATATAGAGTTTGGGACTGGAGCTCTAAAAGTAACGCCTGCCCATGATCAAAATGACAACATGCTCGGCGAAAAGCATGGACTGGAGGTGATAGATATTTTTGACCAGCATGCTTCTTTAAATGATCACGGTGGTGCGTTTAGCGGACTTGACCGGTTTGAGGCAAGAAAAAAAGTAGCTAAGGCCCTTGAAGACCAGGGATTACTCATAGAAACAAAGGATTTAAGAAATAAGGTAGGTCGTAGTGAACGTACGGACGCGGTTATTGAACCTAGATTGTCCATGCAGTGGTTTTTGAAAATGGCTGATTTAGCCAAGCCGGCTATTGATGGTGTGAAGAAAAAAGACATTACTCTTCATCCCCCACATGCTGAGAAAACGTATTTACACTGGATGGAAAACATCAAGGATTGGTGTGTTTCTCGTCAGTTGTGGTGGGGACATAGGATCCCGGCATGGTATGATGACAAGGGTAATGTGACGGTTTGTAGGACGAAAGAAGAAGCAATAGGCGCATTAGGTACCACTGAAGTTCTACAGGACGAGGATGTTATGGATACCTGGTTCAGTTCATGGTTATGGCCTTACAGTGTCTTCTCCAGTAACCAAGAGGAAGAAGACTATTTCTACCCTACTAATACGCTTGTTACTGGTCAGGATATTATTTTCTTTTGGGTGGCTCGTATGGTCATGGCGGGTTATGAATTTAAAGGAAAGCGTCCATTTAAAGATGTGTATTTCACTGGGATGGTCCGTGATAAAAAGCGTCGTAAGATGTCTAAGTCGTTAGGCAACAGTCCTGACCCACTGAATCTTATAGATAAGTATGGGGCAGATGGAGTACGTGTGGGAATGTTGATGACTGCTCCTGCAGGAAATGATCTGCTTTTTGACGAAGACCTCTGTACTCAGGGTTCTTTTTTTGCGAACAAGGTGTGGAATGCTTATCGGTTGGTAGGAATGTGGGAAGCCGGAACACAAGACCTATCGAAATCGGAAGAGCTGTCCATCAAATGGATGAAAAACAGGATTGCAGAATCCTTAGTCCAGCTTAACAATAGTTTTGATAAGTTCAGGTTATCAGAGGCATTAATGACCACTTATAAGCTGGTGTGGGACGATTTCTGTTCTTGGTATTTAGAAATGCTGAAGCCGGCCTACGGTGATAAAATTTCACGAGTAGCGTTAAACGAGACCAAGGGAATCTTTAATACACTTCTTGAAATTATGCATCCGTTCATGCCTTTTATTACAGAAGAGTTATGGCAAAGTTTAGCGGAAAGGGCAGAAGGCGAGACCATTAATTTTGCTCCATGGCCCGTTAAAGAGGTGCAAGATGTAGAAATCCTTAAAGACTTTACCCTTTTTGCAGAGGTAGTGACAGGAATTAGAACGGTTCGCAATGAAAATGGCATTGCTCCTAAAGAAGTACTGCAAATTGAAATTGCCCATGGATCTGCTCATTCTAGCGTTTTTGATGTTTTAATCATGAAAATCGCTAATGTGGGTTCAATTACCCCAGTAAATGAAGTTCAAAAATCTGCTTTTAGCTTTGTTGCCGGTGGTGTGAATTACACTATTCCAGCAGAAGCGTTTGTAGATGTTGAGGAGGAAATATTAAAACTTGAACAGGAGCTTGAATACACCAGAGGTTTTTTAAAATCGGTAGATAAAAAATTGAGTAATGAGAGATTCGTCGCAGGTGCTCCTGAAGCTGTGGTCGCCTCTGAGCTCAAAAAGAAAGCTGATGCTCAGGGAAAAATCCAAATCATCACCGATCGATTGATTGCATTAAAAGAATCATAAACTCGCACTTTTCCTAAACCCTATCTCTCACCGTCTTTACGTTGGGAGATAGGGTTTTAACGGTGTCGCTCCCATACTTGCCACATCCTTCCAACTGGTACTTTTTGTAATTCCGAATGTAATTTCCTTGAAGCTGGTCGAGGATTTGATTCTTTAGCAAATGCAGCTAATGTCTTATTAGCCTCAGGACCCAATCCTGGTAGATTCTGTGGAGTGTATTTTTGGTCTAATTTTTTTAAGGCATCTAGCGCGGCATAAATCTTTCCACGGGTTCGTTCAACTTCCATGAGCCTTAGCGCTGCACTCGTATTTCTTGGACTCATCTCTAGTACTTGCGCATATAAGATAGAAGCTCCTGCTACATCTCCTTGCATTCGTTTTATTTGCGCCAATTGATTCAAGCTGAGCATGTGGTTAGGATGTATGTCAATGGCACTTTCAAATGCTTTAGTTGCATTTACAAGTGCTTTTTTACTGGGTTTTGGACCACCGGATGTGAGAAGAGCTAGTCCTTGAAAATACCCCATAGGATTGTTATAAATATCCATCTCGAAAAAAGCCCCTTCTGCCTTATCGCTGAAAAGTTGCATTTGTCTTGTATTTCGGGACATATAACCATCCAAGGCCTTTTTAGCATTTTTTTCTCCGGTTATTCTAGCGCTGCCCACCGTAATGGTAAACAGAAAAGCGAATCCAGCCAATCCCATGACTATAGCTTTTGGAAGTCTGAAAAGTGGTTTTTGTTTAGCTGCGGCATATCCCAATGCGATTCCCAGTGGCAAAAGCATGGAGGCCCTTTCTAGGGGGAATTCAGCAAAGCCGTACACAGCAAAGGCCACTAATGTGAGTGCCATGAATATGTTTCCTTCTTTTCGAATGCTAGTGATAAAGCCTGCAACGACCAATACAAGGAAAAATCCAACACCAATACCTGTTTCACTCAATAACCATAATACATCGTTGTGAGGTCGAAGAATGGTTGTCGTACCGTTCATGACACTTTCATTCGTCCCTTTTAGTCCTGTTCCTGGATAAAAAACCTTCCACTGGCCTGCGCCAACTCCAGTTATTGGATTGTCTAAGTACATTTCGCTGGCTGCATTCCAGTAGTGCATCCGTGTTTGTATCGTACTGCTGTTAAATATTTTTTCGCTTCCACCAGCGAGTACAGCTGATATGACGCTTATTAATAAGATGCCTACTGCAAAAAAGCTTTTTTTACTCGCGATTTTTTGCTCGAGTAACTTGAAATAGATGGAGGCTACTATACCCATGGTGATCCCCGCAAACCATACCCCTCTGGTTCGCAACAGTAAAATGCTTAGTATACCGAAAGCAATAACTATTCTTTGCATCCAAACCCTTAATGGTTTGTCTGACTTAGCCATCATACTGAATGGAAGAAGCATTAGAAGGCTGGCAGCAGCATAGTTTTTGTGCGTAAATAATGGACCTGTCGCCAGATAGATATTATCTTGTTTGTAGGCATCTAGAAGCGCTGGAAATAAGCTTAACGCTGCTATGCCAAGTGCTAGTTGACTCCCAATAGAAAGGGCAAGAACAGCTTCTTTTTCTCGACTTTTAAATAGTCCTCGACTAATAACAATGAGTCCAAATAGCAAAGAAATTCTTGCGACATGCGCAAGCAGTTCGCTTTGGGCAGGTACACTATAAATCTTAGTTAAGGGCCACAGAAGAAGTCCCAGACAGAGTGCTCCAATTCCTGTTATCATACCATCGAATGACTTGAAGCTCATGATAATGGTACCAACGCCTGCGATAGCAATCACAGTCATTCTTTGCCAAAGACCTAGGTCCATGGTTTCAGAATTAACGGACAAGATGGCTATAATAGGAAGATAGAATAAAGGAGACTTCAGTGCCTGCATAATTTTTGCTTTGGTTCAAAGGTAGCAAAAGGAATCATTGAGCTATTCTATACTATCTTTGAGGAACCTAATACATCACACAAAAATGGAAAACCCTAGCCCATACGTGCCTAAAAACAAGGTACGCATCGTAACCGCGGCATCATTATTTGACGGACATGACGCTGCTATAAACATCATGCGTAGAATCATTCAAAGCACAGGTTGTGAGGTGATTCATCTGGGTCATGACCGATCGGTAGAAGAGGTTGTGAATACGGCTATTCAAGAAGATGCTAATGCCATTGCAATGACCAGCTATCAGGGTGGTCATCTAGAGTATTTCAAATACATGCATGACCTCTTACATGAAAAAGGAGCGGGACATATCCGTATTTTTGGTGGTGGCGGTGGGACTATTCTCCCAGAAGAGATTCAAGAATTACATACCTACGGTATTACCAAGATATACCATCCTGATGATGGAAGAAGAATGGGGTTACAGGGCATGATTAATGACCTCATAGCTCAGAGTGATTATCTTGTTGGAGCAGAGTTGCCTAGTTCAATAGACGAATTAAAAACGGCAGAGAATGCAACCATTGCACGTTGGATTTCTGCTGCTGAGAATTGTGGTGAGAAGCATAGCACAGCACTTACGGACCTCGCTGCTCAGGCAGATCAAATAAAAACACCTATTCTTGGGATTACAGGTACCGGAGGATCCGGTAAAAGCTCAATGGTGGATGAGCTTGTTCGTCGATTTACGATGGATTTTTCCGATAAGCGATTGGCGGTGGTCTCGGTGGACCCTTCAAAGCGTAAGACCGGTGGTGCTCTTTTAGGAGATCGTATAAGAATGAACTCCATCAGACATGGCAATGTTTTTATGCGTTCATTAGCCACGCGCCAAAGTAATTTGGCATTAAGCGCCCACGTTCAAAAGGCATTAGATATTTTAAAGATTTCAGGATTTGATTTGATTATTCTGGAAACGTCAGGGATAGGGCAATCAGATACAGAGATTTTAGATCATAGTGATGCATCCTTATATGTGATGACTCCAGAATATGGTGCGGCAACACAGCTCGAGAAAATTGATATGCTGGACTTTGCAGATCTAATCGCATTGAATAAGTTCGATAAACGCGGTGCATTGGATGCTTTGCGTGACGTTAAAAAGCAATACCAACGCAACCATAATCTATGGGATATTAATAAGGATTTAATGCCGGTGTTTGGTACCATAGCGAGTCAGTTTAATGACCCTGGTACTAACCGTCTATACCAGGCCATTATTGAGAAACTTAATGAAAAAACTACCGCAGAGTTAAACAGTAATTTTGAGGTGACGGGAGAGATGAGCGAAAAGGTATTCATTATCCCTCCGAACAGAACACGCTATTTAAGCGAGATTTCTGAAAGTCATCGTATTGATAAGGTTCGTATTGCGCAACAGGTAGAGGTTGCTGATAAACTTTACGCTTTACACAGGAGTATGGAGACTTTGGAAGATGAAGAATTGGTTGCTCAGCTACAGTTGTCGTTCGATCGAATTAAAATGGATTTCAACCCCCATAATTGGGAAAAAATTCAGCAATGGGAAGCTACTAAAAAACGCTATAAAGATCCTGTGTATTCCTTTAAAGTTCGCGGAAGGGAGATTCAGATTGAGACACATTCAGAGAGCTTGTCACATAGTCAAATCCCAAAAGTCGCACTCCCTAGATATAAAAGTTGGGGCGAAGTTCTTCGATGGTTGCTTACCGAGAATGTTCCTGGCGAATTCCCCTATACTGCAGGGATCTATCCTTTTAAACGAGAAGGTGAAGATCCGTCTAGAATGTTTGCAGGGGAAGGTGGCCCCGAACGAACAAACAAGCGTTTTCACTACGTTTCCTTAGGGCTTCCAGCGAAACGTCTCTCAACGGCATTTGACTCCGTTACGCTGTACGGCAATGATCCTGATCGCAGACCTGATATTTATGGGAAAATCGGTAATGCGGGGGTGAGTATTTGCTGTTTAGATGATGCTAAAAAGCTGTATTCAGGTTTCAGATTAACCTCGCCGCTAACGTCTGTATCTATGACCATTAACGGTCCTGCACCTATGTTGCTCGCTTACTTCATGAATGTGGCAATTGACCAGGAATGTGAATTATACATTAAAGAGCATAAATTACAGTCTAAGGTAGAATCAATTCTAAAATTATCGTTTGATGACAAGGGGCTACAACGTCCATGTTATCAGGAAAAATTACCAGAGGGTAATGATGGATTAGGTCTTATGCTTTTGGGTATTACTGGGGATCAAGTGTTGGATCATCAGGCGTACGAAGAGATAAAGACTCGAACGTTAAAATCTGTTCGCGGAACTGTTCAGGCTGATATTTTAAAAGAAGATCAAGCACAGAATACCTGTATTTTCTCTACAGAATTTGCACTTAGATTGATGGGAGATGTTCAGTCGTATTTCATAGACCAGCAAATTCGTAATTTTTACAGTGTCTCGATCTCAGGTTACCATATTGCTGAGGCAGGAGCTAATCCTATTACGCAGTTGGCCTTTACCTTGGCGAATGGTTTTACGTATGTGGAGTATTACTTGAGTAGAGGTATGGATATCAATAAATTCGCACCTAACCTGAGCTTCTTCTTTAGTAATGGAATAGATCCTGAATATGCCGTTATTGGTCGTGTCGCTCGGAGAATATGGGCACATGCGATGAAGAATAAATATGGAGCAGATGCACGTTCTCAGATGTTGAAATACCATATTCAAACCTCAGGCAGAAGTTTACACGCCCAAGAGATTGATTTTAATGACATTCGCACCTCGTTGCAAGCTTTGTATGCGATTTATGACAATTGTAACTCACTTCATACGAATGCTTATGACGAGGCAATCACAACGCCAACAGAGGAAAGTGTCCGACGTGCGATGGCTATTCAGTTGATCATCAACAAGGAATTAGGATTGACCAAAAATGAAAACCCCATTCAAGGGTCGTTTATTATTGAGGAGTTAACGGAATTAGTCGAAGAAGCCGTTTTATTAGAATTTGATAGAATTACAGAAAGAGGCGGAGTATTGGGTGCTATGGAAACCATGTACCAGAGAGGAAAAATACAAGAGGAAAGCTTATATTATGAAACACTTAAGCATACCGGAGAATTTCCGATTATTGGTGTAAACACATTTTTAAGTAAAAATGGTTCGCCTACGGTCACTCCAGACGAGGTGATACGTGCTACTGTAGTGGAAAAAGAGTATCAAATAACGATGCTCGAAGCTTTGCAAAACAGTAATTCTGATCGCTCAGAAGGTATGTTAATTGCATTGAAAGAGGCCGCGGTGAAAAACGACAATATTTTTGAACTAATGATGGAGGCCTCGAAGTATTGTTCCCTTGGACAAATTACAGATGCCTTATTCTCAGTGGGTGGTCAATATAGAAGAAACATGTAATGAAAATACTATCCTTTAACGTTAATGGAGTTCGTGCTTGCGCAGGAAAAACACTTCTTCAAGATCTTAACAGCTTAGACTGCGATGTAGTCTGTCTTCAAGAGACAAAAGCTACGCCTGACCAAGTTGCGGAGGCACTTTCGGGACTAACTGGTTATCACTTGTATGCCTATAGTGCTGATAAGAAGGGATATAGCGGTACAGCTATCCTGTCTAAAGAGCTCCCTTTGTCCGTGAAAATGGGACTAGGCATCGTGGAACACGATAATGAGGGAAGGGTGATAACCGCCGAATTTCAAGATTACTTTGTTGTTACCGCTTACGTTCCTAATTCGAGCAGTGGTTTAAAGCGCCTTGAGTACAGAACTAAGGATTGGGATGTAGCGTTTTTAGCGTATTTAAAGGATTTAGAACGCTCAAAGCCTGTAGTGGTGTGTGGAGACTTAAATGTTGCCCATCAGCCGATTGATCTTAAAAACCCAAAGCCAAACTATAATAAAACTCCAGGCTATACTCAGCTTGAAATAGATGGCCTCACAACAATGCTAAATAGCGGTTTAGTAGATACATATCGCCACCTAAATCCAACTACAGTTAAGTACAGTTGGTGGAGTTATAGAGGAGGTTCAAGAGAAAGGAATGTAGGTTGGAGGCTTGATTATTTCCTAGTAAGCGAGTCACTTATGGTAAAGGTCAAGAATAGTGAAATATTAAATAATATCCTGGGTAGTGACCATTGTCCGGTACTATTAAGCATGTGATTTAGTCGTCCACGGGCTTAAAATCCAGCAGTAGGCCGCCGGCTTGTTTCAACTCTCTGTTGATTACATTGAATCTTTCGACGTGTTTTCCTGCAGGTGATAATGAGATAACTTCAACTTGCAGTGCTGCTGCGGTGAGGTGGTTATTCACATCATGCATAAGTTTCTGATACTGTTTTAAGTCCATGCCATTAGTTATTTTTATTAGCGTAAGATGCTAATAGACCTAGATAGGTCGTTGATTCGTATGGTGTATACTCCGTTGGGAATGGTTTTGATTGATAATTCTACGGAACCCTTGTTGACAGTTAAAATTCTCGATAGCGCCAGTACCCCATTCGTTTCAAATATTTGTACACTAGCGACATTTAATCCAGATTGAAAACCATCTATTTTTAAGAGGTCCTGACTTGGGTTGGGATATATTCTAATTGGATTCTCCGATGCGTCCTCCATGCTAAGACCGTATTTGGCTTTACCAATTCGATAAAAACCACTGAGTAACTGTGGGGTGAAAGACAAATTACCAACTCCAAAGTTCCCCACGGTTTGGTTCGTCACATTACTTAATGCAATACCTGCACTAGGAAGCTCACCAGTTTTAAAATGACACAGTGTGAGTGAATCTCCCGAAATACTTGAGAGATCGTAATCAAGACCGCCTTGGGTTTGATTTTTATTGTATTTGATCGTTACTTCAAAGGGTAGGGTCGTGGTGGTTGCCAGCGGTGGGTCATGGCTTCCTTCATACCCTATAAAGTATACGTGGTTAGACCCGATTTCACCAGAGCCACTATACATGCCTTCAGTGCGATGGTGCCAAACATAGAACCTTCCGTTGAGGTTGTTTGGATTGCCCGTCGGAGTGATTTTCACCCCCGTATTTGTTAAGGTTTTAGTGCCTGATAATTCCGACCATTCAAAAGAATCATAGACAGAGGTTCCTAAAGACTCTGCACTGTCATTAATACTCAGCCAATCTGCACCGCCTTGGAGATCTTGTATTCCCTGATAATTAGGGGAAAAATCACCAGAATACCCTAAAAAAACTTTACCCTGGTAGCCTGAATTATAGCTGTGTTTATAAAGCCATATTGGTGTTGATTTTCCCTGTGCAGATGCTCCATTGGGAATATTGCTCTGAATACGATGTAGTCTAATTGGTTGCTGTCCTGCAGTAAATGAGGTTTTTTTATGCGGTATAATGCCGTGGTATCCTGGCGTATAAATCCAATCCAACCAAAATTCGGTTAGGCTTGTTCCGGTAGCATTCTCTAACGTTTGCTTGAAACTATCGACATCATAGTTTCCATACGTCTTTAGCGCAATGAGTTGTTTGATGCCATGTGAGAATAGCGAATCTCCAAGATATTCTCTTAAGTTATGCGCTACCATAGCGCCTTTTTGATACGTGTGCATGCCGTAAGTTTGATCCTGATTGACGCCACTTAACGAAAGATGACCTCCATCGCTTAAAGCAGCCTGTTTTAGTACGACTCCTTGATTTTTTTGTACGGTGCTGACATATTTCGATCGGCCATAGATCTTTTCCTCATAAAAGTGTGACCCAAACTCAGCGAATCCTTCGTTAATCCACATGTCTTGTGCCGTTGAGGTGGTGATTGCATTACCGAACCACATATGGGCAAGCTCATGTGCTATGATGTCTTCTCCGTTCAGATTTATATTGGCTAATGATCGTGGTAAATGAATCATTCCGGCATGCTCCATGGCGCCTGTAATGGTAAGCGCGTAACCTACTTTTTCGAAGGGGTACGGGCCGAACTCATGAACAAATGCATCGTATATATCATTTAAATGAACAAATCCGGCAGTCATATTGGCCGTGTCTTGCGTTCTGCCATAAATCTCAAATGGTATACCTCCATGGCTCCAACTCTGTTTTTGATAGTCAGAAACTGCGATACTTACTAGGTAAGAGGGTAAGGGTGCTTGGCCTTTCCAATGCCACACTAAATCTCCTGTAATCAGGGTATCTACGGTGCTTAGAATACCGTTACTTACACCAACATTACTACTTGAGGTGGTAATGTTCATTTCTTCTAGAACGCATTTTTCAACAAAATTATCAAAGCAAGGGAAAACACTTCGTCCGTAAACATGAGGATTCGCAGCGAAACCAACACCTAAATTATAGTCATAGGCGCCGTCATGATGCATGCCGCCCCATCCACTGGCATCTTTAGTGGTTGCCCCGTGATAGTAGATGGTCCAATTCAATGAATCTCCTGCCAGCGCAGTATCTGAAACAATGAGATGCTCACCAGACTGGTGGAACACTAAGGGGTCATTTATGGAGATCACACTATCCACGGTAAATCCAAGGAGATCGAAGCGTAGTTGTGTGAAATTTATGATTACATCTATTTGATATTCAGCCTTCCCTATAAGCTGAGCGTTATCAAAACCCCTTGCATCGACATCAAGTTTTAACGATGTAAGATTGGCTGTATCTGACCTTGAATTATAGTTGATTGGTGTGGTTGATTGGTAAACAGGCGCAAACTTGTTGTTTTGACAATTGAACTGTCCATTCACCGCAAGGTTAGTCAGCATTAGTAAAGCAAGTGCAACTTGTTTCATCTTTCTAAGCTTTTCTTTGGCGTACCGCCTCATAAAGTAGCACACCTGTAGCGACACTAACGTTCAGTGAATTGATCTGCCCGGACATAGGAATTAAGGCTTGGGCATCAGAAAGTTGAATTAAACTCTTGTGCACACCTGTTTCTTCGTTTCCCATGATTAACATACAGCCCTCTTTAAATGGAGCGGCATACATGTCTGTTTCTGTTTTCTCTGTAGCTGCAACTACTTTTAATCCCAAGCTTTGTGCTACAAACAAAGCATCTTTCATATGAGCGACTTTACACACTGGCACTTCAAGAAGCGCACCCGTTGAGGTTCTAATCGCATCAGCACTGACCGGCGCACTGTCGTTCTTCGGAATCACAATAGCGTCAACCCCGCAGCAATCAGCTGTCCGCGCGATGGCTCCAAAATTTCTTACATCGGTAATTCTGTCAAGTGCTAGAATTAATGGCACCCTCCCTTGTTCTTGAGCAGCAACTATGATTTCCTCTAAATCAAAAAAGTCAATAGGGCTTAGGTAAGCAACAGCACCTTGATGATTTCCTCTGGTAACTCTGTCAAGTTTCTCTACCGGAACATATTTAGGTTCAATACCAGCATCTCTGAGTGTACCTTCAAGTTGAGCGTACAAAGATCCACTAAGTCCCTTTTGAAGGAATACTTTTTCAATGGTTTGGTTGTCTTGAACTGCCTGAAGAATAGGACGTAGTCCGTATATAAGTTGATCGTTTGTCATGTTTACTGTTCTGAGGATTTGTCCTCAATTTTTTTATCTGAATATTCACCTAGATCTGCACGATCTACTAATCTATTGTCCAATTCTTTTTTAGTCTTACTTCCCAGCTTTTTCAGTCGTTCTACCTGCGAAATGAGGTTACCTCTGCCTTCTACCATTTTATTCATAGTGTCTTGGTAGGTGTTTTGCGCTGTTTTGAATTGCTGGCCTAGTCGTGTGAGGTCTTCACTAAGCCCAACAAATTTGTCATAGAGCTTTCCTCCAGCCTCGGCAATTTCAATTACGTTTTTGGTCTGTTTCTCTTGACGCCAAGCCATAGCGATCGTCTTTAAGGTCGCTAGTAAGGTAGAAGTAGAAACTAATATTATTTTTCGCGAAAAAGCATATTCATATAAACCACCGTCAAATTTTGTAGCCTCCATAAATGCAGCTTCGATAGGAATAAATAACAGGACAAATTCTGGCGTATCTCCTCCATAAAGCTGAGGGTAATCTTTTTCACCCAGCCCTTTAATATGGTTCTGAATACTAACGACAAGGGCCTTCATGCTGGTTTGAGCCAATTCATTATTCTCGGCATTCACGTGATTATCCCATGAAACAAGACTTACCTTAGAGTCGATGATGATTTTTTTGTTTTCAGGCAGCTGAATGATCACATCAGGCTGAAGCCTTTTGCCATCTGCTGTAGTTTCACTGTTTTGAACGAAGTATTCTTTGTCTTTGCCTAGACCACTCATTTCTAGTGCCCGTTCTAGCACAAACTCTCCCCAGTTACCTTGTTTCTTTGTATCGCCGCGCAAAGCCTTCGCTAAGCCACTTGCTTCTGCAGATAGTTGGGCATTCATATTCTGCAGGGTTTGAATATTAGCCATCAAGGCTCCGGAATTTTTAAGCTCCTCTTTGTGGCTCTCCTTTACGGTACTTTCAAAGTCGGTTAGCTTTTGTTTAAATGGAGCAAGAAGTTTGTCTATAGCTTCCGAATTCGTTGCTTTAAACTGCGTTGATTTCTCTTCAAGAACTTGACTAGCCAGTACCTTAAATTCATTAGTCATTTGCTCTTTTGCCGCAGCAGCCTCTTTTTTTTGAGTGTCAAACGTATTTTTTTGGTCTTGTAATCTTTCTTGACTCGCGGTTAATTCAGCGCTTAGTGCGCTATGATTTTTCGCACTCTGTATTTGAATGTTCTTGAGTTCTTCTTCCGATCTACGAAGTGCATCTTCGGTTTTCTCGAGTTTTAATTTCGCGTCTTCTAATTGACTTTGAATCCAGCCTGGTAGTTCATTGGAGTTAAAGGATACAGGCTCGCTTTTTGAAGTCCTGTTTTGACGCAGCAGGAAATAAGCGACTAGCGCGATGTTTAGAACCAAAAAATAGATCCATGGATCACTCATGTAAGTAGTTGTTTATCAGTTTAGAACAGGGTTTTTTGTCCGTTAGACTGCAGTGCCCAATGTACGACTTCTAGGCCTCTTTTTTCGCGTTCTTCGTTAAATCTTGAGAAAGGCTTCGACCCATAAAACCCTCTGTATACACTTAACGGCGAGGGGTGCGGCGCTTTTATGAGTATAGGATGGCTGCTACCAAGTTCCAAAATCACTTTTTCAGCTAATCTAAGTGCAGGTATACCCAAACAAATAAAGCCAGCATTAGGCTGGTGTTTTAGAACAAATTTTATTGAATTTAATGTGAATTGCTCCCATCCCTTTTTCGCATGCGAACCTGGCCTTGATTCCTCTACGGTTAATACCGTATTGAGTAAAAGCACGCCGTTTTTCGCCCAATGGGTCAGTTCACCATTCTTGGGCTTATGTTGGTTTAAATCGTCACAATATTCCTTGAATATATTCTTTAATGAAGGTGGAGGTTTACTCTTTGAGGATACGCTAAAGGAAAGTCCGTTTGCCTGACCAGCACCGTGATAGGGATCTTGGCCTAACAGAATGCATTTCACATCTGTTGGTCTACAATGTGCAAAGGCGCTAAAGATCAAATCCTGTTTCGGATAGATTTTTTTCGTGGCGTACTCGGTCGTTAAAAAGCCCTCTAGATCTGTCAGATAAGGCTTAGTTTGTTCTACTTTGAAAAACTCATTCCAAGATTTAGGTACTATTGTGGAAAGGAATGTGCTCATTGAGTAAGAAGTTTGGTCTACGAACGTTATTTTTACAATTCGCAATTTAAGTAAAACGCAAGTTTTAAACTATGAAAAAGGTATTATCCATTGCCGTTGTGATCGTTGCAACCCTCGCAATCACTTCTTGTGGCACTGCCGAAAAATGTCCATCTTATTCTCATGTTGAGCTTCCTACGCAACAAGGATAAGAACCAGGAGTCCAAAGTTGGACTTCCTTTTTTATACCCGCAATCCTTCGAGGAATTGGCGGGTATTCTTCGTTATAAAGGGACTACTTTTATATACAAGCATAGCACGAGGTGCAGTGTAAGTCTATTCGCGATGAAACGACTCCTAATGACTGAGGTGGAAGAACGGGAACAGTGGGTGTACATAGATGTTGTTGCTCAAAGACCTCTTTCTTTGGCCTTAGCTGAGGATTTAAAGGTTGAACATCAAAGTCCACAGTTGATCGTAATTAAAGAAGGAAAAGTTCACGCACACGCATCCCACCAGGGCGTAAATGAAGATACAATTGATATTTGGCGCAAAAGCTTAGCTGAAGCGTGAACAAGAAACTGTTTTTAAGGTTTTAAACATATGGTAGATCAACCCGACATAAAAACTAAACAAGTAGCAATACAGCGCGTTAAAAAACCGAAGTGGTTGCGTGTGAAACTGCCAACGGGTGAGAATTATAAAAATGTTCGTGGTTTAGTTGATAAATATAAGCTTCACACTATTTGTGAATCAGGCCATTGTCCGAACATGGGCGAATGCTGGGGTGCCGGTACAGCGACATTCATGATATTAGGCAATATATGTACGCGGTCTTGTGGTTTCTGTAATGTCGCTACTGGCCGTCCTCTCTCTGTAGATTGGGAAGAACCAGAGAAGGTTGCCAGGAGTGTTAAGCTTATGAAAATCAAACACGCTGTTTTAACCTCTGTTGATAGAGATGATTTAGCAGATGGCGGTTCCATAATATGGAAGGAAACTGTTGATGCTATAAGAAGAATATCTCCGAATACGACCATGGAGACTTTGATTCCTGATTTCAAAGGTGAGTTACATAATGTAGACAGAATTATAGAAGCGAACCCGGAAATAGTTAGTCACAACATTGAAACGGTTCGTAGATTAACAAGAAAAGTAAGAATTCAAGCTCAATTTGACCGATCATTATCGGTGCTCAAGTATTTAAAAGAAAAAGGCATCCAAAGGACCAAAAGTGGTATCATGTTGGGCTTGGGTGAAACAGAAGACGAGGTTTTAGATGCAATGAAGGACCTACGTAAGGCAGATGTTGATGTAGTGACTATAGGACAATATCTCCAGCCAACACCTAGGCACCTCCCTGTAGTTGAGTTTGTTACGCCAGAAGTATTTGAAAGATTAAAAGAAATTGGATTAAAAATGGGCTTCAAACATGTGGAAAGTGGACCCTTAGTTCGCAGTTCATATCATGCAGAAAAGCACTTGCTATAATGGGGTTTAGACCTTATTTTTATAAAATAAGAAACAGAGTTACTTTACTACACATGAAAAAAGGAATACAATTCGCCATTTTAGGCACTCTTTTTATTGCCGCCGTATTATTCGTGATTCCGTCACAGGAGTCCGTATACCAGCCAAGGATTCAAAACGAGCAAGGTGCTGCCGGCGCTGCTGCTTACTTGCATGGTTTGCGTGCGAACCAAGTTACTGGTGAAGTTAATCAGGAGGATATATTAAGTGCTATTGAGGGCTTGAAGAATGCACCTGAAAGTTCACTAGGTCTTTCCTGGGCTGAGCGTGGACCAGACAATAGAGGTGGTAGAACGCGTGGCTTCGCTATAAACCCAAGCACTCCCTCAGAAATGTATGCTGGTTCTGTTAGTGGAGGATTATATTTTAGCAACACATCAGGTCTGAGCTGGACAGAAGTGAATCCTGAGCAAGAAAATCTTGCCGTCATGTCAGTAGCTTACTCTGCTAATGGAGATGTTTACTATTGTACAGGTGAAGGTCTTTATAACTATTGGACGACCGGTTACGGGGCGTCAACATCATCGGGATTTCCAGGCGCAGGTGTCTTTAAAAAAGGTGCTAGTGAAACAGAATTCAGTCAATTGGCGGCCACGGCAGGTTTTTCATCAATTGGTGTGATTGTTACTGATCCATCGGACAATGATATACTCTACATGGCTACAAGTGCAGGTATTCGTCGATCAAAGAATGCTGGAACTACTTGGGATAATCCTATCTCGGGTATTGGTTCCAATGGAACTTGTTGGGATGTTAATATTGATGCAGGTGGTAACATCTGGGCAACTCTTGGTGGTAGAATTGTTAAATCTACTGATGGATTTGATTCTTGGGAAGAGATTAGTAAATCTAGCGCCAACTCAACAAGTCTACCGCGTAGTGGTGGACGTGTGATGTTCGCTTCTGCTAGAAATGATGCAGACTATGTTTATGCTGTATTTATTACTTCGAATGGCGCATTAGGTGGCGTTTATCGCACTACTGATGGTGGGGATACCTGGTCAAAAATAGGTCAAAAATCTACTTATTTTGATCCTTTTTGTCGTACTGGCGGTTCATGTCAGGGGACTTATGATTTAGCCGTTGGAGTCGACGCTGCAAATAAAAATAGAATTATCGTAGGCGGTATTTTCGTTTGGGAATGGGAACTAGGACAAGGCTGGAATCAAGTAAATGGATTTGGCCCATTTAATATACATTCTGATAATCATGATGTAGTTTGGCATCCAACGGACAGCATGAAGGTATATATCGTTAATGACGGGGGTATCTATTTTTCAAATAACGCGGGTAGTACTTGGCAGACACTCAACAAAAATTATGTAACTACCCAATTCTACAATATAGGCATCTCCTCAGATCGTCATGTAATAGGAGGTACACAGGATAATGGGAGTTTCGTTATGGATGGCTCCGGAAACACACCAAATACTGGTCGTAGTTTAGGCGGTGTAGATGGTTTTTCAGGTGATGGTGGTTTCTCTACGATCTCTTGGCTAGTACCTAAAATTTATTTCACAGAATATCAAGAAGGAAGAATAGGAAGAAGCGAAAATAAGGGTCAAACATTTAGTTCATTCTGGGATACGCGTTCTGCTACTGGAATTGGTTCATGGATGACTCCTTTTTACTTGCATGAAAATAGCAATGATGCATTGAGTTCAGATTCAGTACAGTTTAAAGTAATTCAAGCAATACGATCTTTAGGATTCGCGAATGCAGGACAGGATACTTTTACGTCAAACATCAAGCCTATTCAAGAGAGTGCGTTAATGAATGCTTCTACTTTTAGGGTAACAAGTGGAACTTTACTGATTACCTCTGATGCTAATGGAAACCTAAGTGGAGATGGTGTAGGATCTTTTGATGCTACAACTGGTGACTTTACGGTGGTGTTCAATAATTCACCAGCAGTAGAAATTATCGCTAAAGTCGATGTAAGTTATGCTACTGGTTCAGAATTGGTTTTAGGTTCTAATACGAACGGCCTGCCTTTCAAGTATACTATCTCAGGTGCTTTAGGTATGGGTGATAGTGTCATCGTTCAAGATCCTGTAAGCAGTATGTTTATTGTAGGTTTTAGCGGCTCAGTTTGGATGACTCGTGGTGCATTAGACTTCAGTATTACTCCGGATTGGTATAAACTAGCAAATGTCAATGGTACAGTTCAAGCTGTCGAGGTAAGTGCAGATGGAAATTATGCATGGATAGGGACGGAGAGTGGTAGAATTTACCGTATTTCTGGACTTTCAAATGCACGCTCGTACACGTCTTCTGATCTAGATAGTGGTCAGGTAGATGTTCAGGTAGACTTGATTCAAAGTGTCGCAGGACGAAGGGTAACGAGCATCTCTGTTGATCCTAATAACAATGACCGTGTCTTATTTACTTTGGGTAATTACGGAAATCAGAATTTTGTTTACTACAGTACGAATGCTACTTCGTCTAATGCAAACTTTATTGTTAAAGATGGAAACCTGGGTAACTTCCCCGTCTACTCTTCTACGTTTGATAAAGGGGAAAGTGCAAACGTGATTATAGGAACGGAATTTGGTATTTTCTCTACTGATAATATCAATGTAACGAGTCCTTCATGGAGTACTGATAATTCAGGTCTTGCGAGAGTGCCAGTATTTACGCTGAAACAATACAGAACAAACAAGAGCAGTACCAACGATATAGAGGTAAAAGAAGGTGATATATTCGCGGGTACTTTCGGTCGTGGTACCTTCCAAACAACTAGTCTAATGACTTCCCGTCCAATCAGTGTTCCAGAGAATAGTGGGTTAGATCTTACGGTTGAGGGAATGAAACTTTTCCCTAATCCAGCAGTAGATTATACAACGTTGGAATTGGAGTTGTCAGAAGGAAGTTATACTGCTGAGGTGGTAGACTTGAATGGCCGTACGGTTCGGACTAGTATAATAAATGCGAGCACTTCTGGTCGTCAAGAATTCAAATTGAATGTTACAGGCCTAAGCAATGGTCTATACATTATTGGGATTCAAGGCAAATCAGATTCATATTCAAGATTAATGATCGCTCATTAATTAAACATAACAAGCAAAAAAGGCTCCGCAATAGCGGAGCCTTTTTTGTTTGATACCATCTGAGGTTATAACTACGAAGTATATTTATCACATGGATATTGAATTCTTAAAATACCCTATAGGCAAGCCGTCTATTGACTCGGCTGCAGGGGAGGAGCGTATAGAAAGTAGTATTGCGGTGTTGGGTCGAATGCCAAACCAACTTATGGCTTTTGCCAAAGATATGTCAGTGGAGCAATGGGATGAGCCATATAGAGATGGAGGATGGACTCCTAGGCAGTTGGTACACCATATGGCAGATTCCCATATGAATGGATTTAACAGACAGCGATTGGCGGTTACAGCGATTGCTACCCCCGAGGTCCCTGGCTATTCACAAGATACTTATGCGTTGTTACCTGATTACACCACCGATCCTTTCCTTAGCGTGATATTGCTCGCAAGTCTCCATGAAAGATGGGTGAGTTTTTTAAATGGAATAACGCCTGCAGGATGGGAGAAAAGTTATTTCCATATGGAGGAAAAGCGTGAATATACCATGAAGGAAAGCGTACAGATGTATGCGTGGCATGGGCAGCATCACTTGGCACACATTAAGTTAGTTATAGACAGAGCAGGAACATCTAAATAGGAGCCTGTTCTGTTTAAGTATTACAGTTTTAGTTCTTTTAGTGAAGTCACCCTTTGCGTAATTATTCCATCAATTACTTTGAAATAAACCGGAAGTTCACGTATGCCTAAAGATTGGATGATGATACTTCTAGACCCTCCGAGATCACTCAA
>CEST01036392.1_pt1 | contig 19815 bp, 15 predicted proteins | sample 326921 | NCBI WGS metagenome assembly CEST01 (sample SAMEA2621509, study PRJEB7988) | marine metagenome | biome: marine biome (ENVO:00000447); feature: surface water layer (ENVO:00002042); material: "saline water (ENVO:00002010), including plankton (ENVO:xxxxxxxx)" | depth 5 m
GGACAAATCCCAGAAATGAAACCTTTAATAACTTTGAGACCAGACAAAGTTATTTTAAATATTAAAAGGAATAACAATTTATAGAACAAGTATTAAGCACAACACCGTATAAAATTAATTGCTACTCCTTGCCTACTTACGAAAATACCTACGGATTTTCTAGTTAGTTTTGTATTTGCTAAATTGGGTGCTTAAAACATGTAACTAATTTTATACAAACACGTTCACTGTAATTTTAAAAAAATAAACAATGAAATTGACAATAAAGACTTTTGGCTTTTACAAACTTTGTACTTAAGTGAAATTTTGGTGCTCCAAAACTGCTTACTATCCTTATACTATAGGTTAGGTCAATAGGGTTGAGAAAAGTTAAAATTGAATCAAAAAAAACTAAAAAATTGAAAATTAAAGACATACTTACTCAGCAACAAAACTTTTTTAACTCAAACAAAACAAAAAATATAAATTTTAGAATAGAACAATTAAGCAAAATCAAAAAAGCTTTGAAAGAAAATGAAGGTTTACTTTATAAAGCTATTTATGAAGATTTTGGTAAATCAGAATTTGAAACGTATGTAACTGAATTATCATTGCTGTATCATGAAATTAACAGTTGTATAAAAAATATCCGAAAGTGGAGTAAACGAAAAAAGGTGTCGACTGGAATTATCAATTTTCCTGCAAAAAGTTATATCATCCCTGAACCTTTAGGGACTACATTAGTTATCGGAGCGTGGAATTATCCGTATCAACTTTCGTTAGTTCCTTCAATAACATCACTTGCGGCAGGAAATACAGTGATTTTAAAACCAAGTGAACTTCCTTCCAAAACATCAGAAGTGATGGCTACGATTATCAATGATAATTTTCCAAGCGAATATTTTTGTGTTGTTGAAGGTGGAATAAAAGAAACAACTGAACTTTTAGAACATCGATTCGATAAAATATTTTTTACAGGCAGTATCCCTGTTGGTAAAATAATTTATCAAGCAGCAGCAAAACATTTAACACCCGTTACACTTGAACTTGGAGGAAAAAGTCCAACTTTTGTTCTTGCCGATACAGATATTAAAATGACTGCTAAACGAATTGTTTGGGCAAAATTCCTAAATGCTGGACAAACTTGTATAGCTCCAGATTATGTTTTAGTAGACAAATCAATTGAGGAAAGGTTTCTTGAAGCATTAAAAAATGAAATTAAAGAATATCATAAAAACACTGAAAATATTGAAGAAAATTATTTAAGAATAATAAACGTGAATAATTTTGATCGTCTTAACAAACTGATTGATAATGATAGATTATATTTTGGGGGAAAGACTAACAGAAACGAGAGATTTATTAGCCCAACAATCCTACAAAATATTTCGTTTGAAGACGAAGTAATGAAAGATGAAATCTTTGGACCAATACTTCCTGTAATATCATTCACTAAACTTGACGATGCAATAAAAATGGTAAAAGAAAGACCTAAACCTTTGTCTTGCTATATCTATTCAAAAAATAGAAAAAATATTGATAAATTACTAAATGAGATTTCTTTTGGAGGAGGAGCAGTAAATGATAGTTTAATGCACCTATCAAATAGTAACCTCCCCTTTGGAGGTGTTGGACTTAGTGGAATTGGGAGTTACCACGGAAAGGCCGGTTTTGACACCTTTTCTCATTTCAAAAGCATATTGGATAAGCCATTCTGGATTGAACCAAATATTAAATATGCACCCTACTCAACGTGGAAATTAAAAATAATTAAATGGCTATTTAAATAAATTACGAATTCCTACAAAGTATAAAAATAATAAAGGTTTTGTGCGAAACAGAAAGGAAGCATATATTAATAAAATCTTCTAAACAGAAAAATAAGTGCGTTTTTGATCCATTACTAATCTTATACAACAACGTTGCTATTACTAGTATACTTAAAAATCCATTCGGTATTTCTCTGGTTCGTTTTCTTTTACTAATTTAGTTCCAGAACAACTCAAAAAATAATAAACAAACTCTTTGGTAGCCATTAGAAATTGCAATTAGCATAAACAAGTTACTGATATTAATAAATCTATTGACATGAATTACTTAAGAGTAGCTTCTCTAATTTCCATTATCGCATTTATTGGTTGTAACGAACCAAAATCATCACCTACAAAGCATTGGTTTAAAGGAAATTTACACACCCATTCTTATTGGAGTGATGGTGATGAATTTCCCGAAGTTATTATGGATTGGTACAAAAGTAATGATTATCACTTCGTAGCTTTAACAGATCATAATACATTGGCAGAAGGTGAAAAATGGAAAACTATTTCAAATGATTCCATATATCAAAAGGCATTTAAAAATTATTTGAATACCTATGGTTCCAATTGGGTTGAACATAAACAAGATTCCTTGAATAGAACACAAGTCAAATTAAAAACCTACGAGGAATATAGACCTAAATTTGAAAAGGAAGGTGAGTTTTTGATAATTCAATCTGAAGAAATAACAGATGGATACAATGGTAAACCCATACATATTAATGCTACGAATGTTAAACAAAAAATAGCTCCCCAAGGCGGTAAGAGTGTATTGGAGGTAATGCAAAACAACCTAGATGCCGTAGCGAAACATAAAGAAGAATTTGGCAGTCCTATAATAGCTCATATAAACCACCCAAATTTTAGGTTTTCTATAGGTCTTGAAGATATGATAGCTTTAAAAAATGAGCAGTTTTTTGAAGTTTATAATGGACATCCATTGGTTCATAATTCTGGAGATGAAAAAAGGATGTCTACCGAAATGATGTGGGATTATATTAATATCGCTTATTTAGAAAAGGATAAACCTATAATGTATGGTCTTGCTGCAGACGATTCTCATGATTACCATAAAAAAGGAAGTAAATGGAGTAATGCTGGCAGAGGCTGGATTATGGTGCAAACAGATTCATTGAATCCGAAGTCTATAATAAATGCTATGGAAAAGGGGCAATTCTATGCAAGTACTGGTGTAGCGTTAAAAGACTTGACGTTTCAAAATAACAAACTTTTCATTGATGTTAAAAAAGAAGAAAACATAACCTATAATATATCTTTTGTTGGGTGTAAAAAAGGCAAGACTAAACCAGAAGAATTTATGTCTGTTGAGGGTAACAAGGCTAGCTTTGAAGTAACAAATGACATTCTTTTCGTAAGATGTAAAATCACTTCATCAAAATTACATATAAACCCTATTGAAGATTTAATATATGAAACTGCTTGGACGCAACCTGTAATAACAAAAACGGCTACTAGTAGCAAATAAGAAGAAATAAGTCGAATAAAAAAACGACTACTAACAATGTGTATAGTGTCTAAGGCCTTGTAGAGTACCTATAAACTATATATGAACTGATATCCACAACTATGAAAAAAATTCGAGAACATTTAATATTCCTTGCTTTTTTGACAATTTTATTAAATGGATTTGCCCAAGAAGTGTCTTTTTTTTACGCAGATGGGTTTTTTTCAATCGGAACACAATCTAACAGAACTGCATCAATAACTTTAACTGATATTGACAAAGACGGAGATTTAGATGCACTTGTTGCAAACGGTAGACATTGGGCAGAACAAAACTACCTTTTCTATAATGATAGTAAGGGAGGTTTCAAAACTGCATTGCCGATCGGAAAATTTATGGACGCTTCATATTCAATAAAAAGTGCAGACTTTAACAATGACGGATTTATGGATATTGCAGTCGCTAATGACAATAATGAAAATAAACTGTATTTCAATTCTTCCAGTAATCTGTTTGATAAAGAAACTTCTTTTGGTTCAATATCGCCCTCACGAAACCTTGAAATAGCAGATATTGACAATGATGGAGATTTTGACTTGATACTTTCAAACAGAAAAGCAAAAAATGAAATCTGTCTAAACGATGGACAAGGCAATTTTAAAAATAGTATAACTTTTGGAAACAAAGCCGACCAGACAATACAAACTAAAATAGTTGACCTAAACCAAGATGGCTTTTTAGACTTGATTACAGCGGAGAGACAATCAAAAAACAAGATCTATTTAAATGATGGGAAACAGAATTTTTCCAAAATAATAGAGTTTGGTGAAAAAGACGAACAAACGCGTTCTATCGATATAGGCGATTTCAACAATGATGGATTTTTAGACATTGTAACGGGGAATTTAGGTTCAAAAAATAGTATTTATTTTGGAGATAAAGATTTGTCATTTATTAAAGTTTATAATTTTAAAGCAGAACGAACCACCTATTGCATTACTATAGCTGATCTAAACCAAGATGGATATTTGGATATAGTAGAAGGAAATTCAGGTGAACGAAATTATGTTTATTTAGGGCAGAAAAATGGAGCGTTTAAAGAAATTGGCTTGCGAGAAGATTTGGAGGGCAATACCTATAATATAGAAACTGGTGATTTAAACAATGACGGATTTCCTGATATTGTGGAATCAAATTCTGGAACTTTGAATTTATTTTATAGAACTAGAAAAAAATAACTGTGGGCAACACCACACAAAATTAATTGCTTTGTTTATAGCCAACTTACAAAAGACCTTGCGCACTTTATATTCAGTTATTATTTATTAACTTTAGGTCTTATCTACAACTCCTAATCTTAAACAACAACGTTGCCGTTCATTACGGAAATAACTCAAAAAATAATAAAATTAAAATACTGCTAAATGAACGACTTTAGTGAGAAAAGCTGTTAGAGGTAGTTAATAGTTAAGAAATCGAATAAAAATTAAAAATACCCAAAACCAAATGGAAAAATATGACTACATCATTATCGGAGCAGGTTCTGCTGGTTGTGTTTTAGCGAATCGCCTTTCCAAAGATTCTTCTAATACAGTGTTGCTGCTTGAAGCAGGCGGACCCGATAAAAAAATGGAAATTGGTATACCCGCAGCCTACGGAAATCTTCACCGTTCCAAAGTAGATTGGGGGTTCTCTACTGAACCACAAAAGTATGTCAATAACCGAAGTATGTACCTTCCGCGAGGGAAAACCTTAGGCGGCTCTAGCTCTACAAATGCGATGGCTTATGTTAGAGGCAATAAAGCCGATTATGACGAATGGGCAGCTCTAGGTAATCTAGGATGGTCCTATAAAGAGGTACTTCCTTATTTTAAAAAGTCAGAGAAAAATGAAGATATCAACAACGACTATCACGGAAAAGAGGGATTGTTAAATGTGACCTTCCCAAAATCTTTCCAAACACCCTATGCGCAGGCTTTTGTAGATGCGTGTGATGAGTCCGGCATTCCAAAAACTGATGACTATAATGGAGAAAAACAAGAAGGTGCCAGCCTGTTTCAGTTTACCATAAAGGAAGGAAGGCGCCATAGCTGTGCTTCCGCTTTTTTAAAACCAGCAATGAGGCGCCCTAACCTAACCGTTGTTACAGGAGCGAGGGCAAAGCAGGTTTTGTTGGAAGGCAATAAGGCTACTGGGGTTGAATATCTATTGGGTAAAACCAGCATTAAAAAAGTGTACGCCTCAAAAGAAATAATTGTATCTGCTGGGGCCTTTCAATCTCCACAATTGCTTATGATTTCAGGAATCGGGGATGCTAAAGAGCTACAGCTTCACAGTATTGATGTGAAAAAGGAGTTGCCTGGTGTTGGAAAAAACTTACAGGATCATCTATTGGTAGGTGGTATCTCAAGTCTATCGAAACAACAGGAGGGATTTAATCACCGCCTAAAGCCTTTAAACAAGATTGTAGATTTAATTAAATACATGTTTACCCATAAAGGCCCCTTAGCATGCAGCCTTCTTGAAGCAGTCGCATTTCTTTCTGTTAATGGATCAATGACACCTAACCTTCAGTTTCATTTTGCTCCGATTCAAGTTGGCAATGATTACAAATATGATTTATACAATCCTGAAACCTACCCTACTGTAGATGGTTACTCGGTTATACCAACATTATTAAAACCTAAGAGTAGAGGTTTTGTAGGCTTAAGGTCTTCCAACCCGTTGGATGATCCCTTGATTCAGCCCAATTTTCTTTCTGCTGATGAAGATCTAAGAACGCTTGTAGCAGGAACCCAAAAAGCATTAGAAGTTTTGAATGCTAATGCTTTTAGTCCGTATAGAGAGTCAATCAACTCACCGGTTGACCAATCGGAGAATAGTATCATTGAACATATAAAAAAATCATTGGAAACAGTATACCATCCTGTTGGCACTTGTAAGATGGGTAATGACTCCATGGCTGTAGTAAATGATAAATTGCAGGTTCATGGTGTTGAAGGATTGCGCGTTGTAGATGCTTCTGTCATGCCGACTATTGTGGCAGGTAATACGAACGCCCCAACTATTATGATTGCAGAAAAAGCTGCTGATATGATACTTGGAAAATAAGTTTGAAAAATAAAAAACTGTCTTTAACAACATGTGTGAAAAAGTGCTAATTAAGCACAGGTCATCAGAACTTTTTTTGTGTTTGCGCACTATCCTAAAAGTTTATGATATAAAGAATCTCTAAATTCAGATTGTTTTTTAGTTTCTCCCCAAAACATTTATAATAATAATAATAATAATAGCCAAACGATATCTAAAAAAGATTAAGACATGGGGTAGTTATAATTGTTTGTTTTATTTTTGTGGAGCTATTCTGATTTCATAATTTAACATACACTAGATGCATCAAAGAACAAGGGGAGAAAAAGATCTTCAGTCCCAACAAGGGAGTACAGAAAGGGCAAGTAATTTTTATAAGCATCAGATGAAAAATCATTTAAATAAAAAAATGATTGCGCTCATCGCTAAGCAGGAGATGGTTTTTGTTGCCACTTCCAGTGCAAGTGGAGATTGCGACTGCTCCCCAAGGTTTGGAAAAGCTGGTTTTGTTTCTGTTCTTAACAATGAAACTCTTGCTTATCCAGAGTATCGAGGAAATGGTGTTTTTGCCAGCTTGGGTAATATTATAGAAAACCCACATATCGGAATGGTTTTTGTCGATTTTTTTAACACTACAGTTGGTTTACACATAAACGGAAAAGCAAATAGTTATAAAATTTTAGAGCTTCCTCAAGAGTTTTCTTCTTCAATTAGAGAGTTATCAAAAAATATTGAAGCTCAGATAGAGCGGTGGGTAATCATCGCAGTTGATGAAGCGTATATTCACTGCTCCAAACACGTTCCTAAACTAGAAAAAAAAGAGAAAAAAATTCGCTGGGGAACTGACGACAAAAAAGAAAAGTCTGTTGATTTTTTTAAAAAATAATTCACTGTAACTACACCTCTATATTATGATAATATAGAAATAAAACCCTATATAATTAATTCTAAATGACTTATGTTTATTTTGCAAAACAACCAGTGTTTTGTAAATGAGAAGTTTTTTTATTTCAGTATAAGAACATCTTATTCAAAGAGTATTAAATATAAATAAACTTGTGCCTATCAACTAATCAGTAATATGTAAACACTCCTTTATAATATCAAATTAGAATTGCTACATTTATATTTTTAAATTCACATTCAATTCTAAATTTTTAAAAATGAAAGAAAAATATAACTTAACTATGTTAATAATAGTTTTTTTCTTTTCTCATTTAAAATCTCAAGCACAATATATTACATTCGAACATGATGGTGTTGACCGTCAATACATCTATTATGAGCCTTTAACTGTAAATGAGAATAGACCTCTGGTATTTGCCATGCATGGCTTTACTGGTGATGCGGACAGTATGAAAGATTATTCTGAAATGAATCAAATTGCTGATCGGTATGGTTTTGCAGTTTGTTACCCTAGAGGTACTTTAGATTCGAACGGAGATCGTTTCTGGAATGTGGGATATGCATTTCATGAAACTGAAACAGTAAATGATGTTGGTTTTTTAACAGAATTGGCTGAATACCTTCAAGTAAGCCATAATTTAAATCCTAATTATACTTTTGCAACCGGATTTTCTAACGGCGCAGAAATGTGTTACATGCTAGCTTGTCAAGCATATGATACGTTTAAAGCTGTCGTACCCGTAGCAGGTATGATTTTACAAGATATCTTGGATCAATGTGATGCTAGTCCGCCAATCCCATTGTTTGAAATACATGGTTCTCAAGATAACGTAACACCCTTAGCTGGAGATCCAAATAATAATGATGGATGGGGAGCCTATCCAAATATACCCTCTACTATAAATTATTTTGTGGAAAAAAATGAATGTACATCAATCGATACTCAAACATTACCAAATTTAGATTTTAGTGACGGAAGTTTTATTGAAAGTGAAAAACATCTAAATGGTATTAATAATAATGAAGTATGGTATTATGAAGTTGTAGGTGGTGGTCATGATTGGCCCGGAGCATCAGGAAATATGGATATTAATGCTGGTGAAGAAGCCTGGTTGTTTTTTCAAAACCATATAGATAATCCGCTGTCAATTCCAAATTTTGAAGATCTAGAGAATACTATACGTGTTTTCCCAAACCCTACAGCTAACGTAATTAATATATCAACTAATGGTCAATTAGAAATTAAAGAATTAATTATTTATAATACTTTGGGAGTAAAATTAAACTTAAGGGCAACAAATGAACTCATAGATCTTACTAATTTGAAAACAGGTATTTACTTATTAAGTATTAAAACTTTAAAAGGCACAATAACAAAAACAGTTATAAAAAGTTAAACTTATTTAGTTGCTTAAATAATGTGGTGGGAAATATGATTAAAAAAATCTTAAAATACAGTATTGCTTTATGTGTCTTTATCTTATTAGGGGCGCTTTTTTTATTAGTAACCTCAGAAGGCACCAACCCTGAATTTGATCCAGGAGAAGAGTTTGTCTATGAAAGAACAATGTCACTCGAAAATAGTAATTTCAATAGAAATAGAGCTTATATTCCTCTTAAGGACAGTACAAAAATTGCAATCACTTACTTACTCCCTCAAGAGAATGAGGACAAGAGTTATCCCATTATTTTATTGGCCTCTCCATATACCTCTACCATATTTGTTCCTGAAATGAAATGGTATGAACGAGCATATAGTAAATGGAAAACAGGGTCTTGGGGTCCAGAATATGATTTTATAAATCCCAAAACAGCAAAAACCTACACAGCTCTTGGATATGCTGTTGTTTTAATGGATTTTCGTGGAACTGGTTCCTCAACTGGATATGCTGCACCAGGAGATATCAAGTATATTGATGATTTCAAAGAAATATTCGATTGGCTAGAAGCACAGTCTTGGTCGAATGGTAAGATAGGAATGGAAGGACAATCTTACCTCGGTTGGGCACAGTTTGCTGCTGCCGCAACAAAACATCCTGCATTAAAATGTATTGCCCCAGCACATATCTCTTTCGATATGCATACCGATAATGCAAGACCTGGAGGTATAAAAAACACAGACTGGGTAGAATCATATAGTAATTATCTAAAAGCCAATAACAGTAGTTTTTGGAATACAGCTGGTACCGCGAAATCATTCCCGGCAGTGCCATTAACAGATATGGATAATGACGGAGTTTTTATAGATGAGATTCCCAAGATGAAAGAGAACCAGAGGTTTGCCACAGCGTTAAAGTCATTCCTTTATGAAGATGGAGTTGCAAGGCCAAATAACCCTTACATCACCATGATAAAAGAGCGAGAAAAGAACCTAACATATTCTGAAATAGTAGATAATTTTGAGTTTATAGACGACACTTTTTATTTTGATAACAGAATGGCCTCTTACCAAGATGTTAATCCAATGAGCTTATTAAGTGAGCTTAAAAAAACAAAAATCCCCGTGCTATTTATTGGTGGATTTTTTGATTATTTCGAGGGTATTCCTCAGCTTTATAGCTCCCTTAAAGATTCTAATCCCGCGTATCTTTTTATGGGTCCTAGATTTCATGTTCCTGTAAACATTCCGGATGCATACAAAGAATTATTTGGATATAAAAAATCGTATAACGATGCGGTATTTATTCATACCCTTCGGTTTTTTGATCACTACCTCAAAGGAATTGACAACGGTTTTGAAAATGAATTACCCGTAAAAATCTATACTCCTTTTGAGGGGTGGACTAATTTTTCTGACTGGCCTATAAAAGAAGCTACGCAAAGAAAATATTTTTTAAACTCTAAAATACTCTCCCAGAAAAAAGCAAAAAATAAAGACACCATAGTATACAGTGTAGATTTCACACATAGTGGGCGTTATGGAGAAAATAAATTAAATCCAAACAATGCGGTAATTTCTATGAAAGATATCTTGGAACGCAGTGCTCAAGATAGTAAATGTCTGGTTTTTGAGACTGAACCAATGAAAACTGAAAAAATACTCACAGGATACCCAATTGTAAACCTTAATATGTCCTCAAATCTTTCCAATGCTGACATCTACGTATACCTTACAGATGTTGCTCCAGATGGCAAGTCCTATTATATTGCTGAAGCACAACTTCGTGCTGGATGGCACCGTCTTGTGGATAACGATGAATTGGTAAATGGAGCTTTTGATGTGAAACCTGAACTACCTTGGCAATCCTTTAAGCAATTAGACTACGATCCCGAGCCCTTTAAAAACGGCAAATACCAAACTCTCAGATTTAATTTAAAACCACACTCTTGGAAATTTAAGAAAGGCCATAAAATAAGAATTTCTATCGCAGGAGCTGATAAGGATAATTTTGAATTCAACCCTGCCTCTTGTCCTGAAAACACAATTAGTTCATGCCTTAACACAGATTTTTATATTACCACTGGCGGTAATTCAGGTTCTTACATAGAATTACCGATCAGAAACACTAATTAAAATAAAGAGGTAGCTAACGTTTATAAAACTGAGCTGAAAGAACCAAGATAAATTGGTTTTGTACTTGTAAAATTTATCGCTAGTTTCACATAACGAAATCGTACTCAAAACTGTTGAGAAGTATTAATAATTAATTTAAAAAATCATGAAAAAATTTATTGTTGGTTTTAGTTTTCTTCTTTTTATATCATATTCTGTAAATGCTCAATGGAAAAATAGATATCCAAAAGTTGATGGATATGGTCATCACGTATATTTAGAAGGATATGAACTACCTGTCTTAAATTCAGGCCCAACAGACCCTGCTCCATCTCCATTAAATAACCAGGTTGTTTTTGCAGCTAAAGGCTGGTTATGGATTATGAATACTGAAACATCTGAAGCTAAAAGGATCACTTTTTCTTCTGAAATTGATTCTAGACCAAATTGGTCACCTGATGGTAATAAAATAGTTTTTGTTCGAGATAATGGATCCGATACTCATTTAGTTATACTAGATTTAAATTCTAAAGAAGAAACTATTCTCGTAGACACAGACGCTTTAGATTTGGATCCAATTTTTTCAGCTGATGGAAACATTGTTTATTACTCATCTGCAAAAAAAGGATCTTTTGACCTCTGGAAAATAAATCTTACCTCTTTAAAAATTAGTTTTTTAACGCAAGAAAATAGCCTAGAACGCCTCCCGTTGCCTTCGCAACTAGGTAATAAAATTGTTTACCTCCGTAAAGAAGGTTTTTCCTATGATTCAATAGAATTGTTAGATTTAGAAGATGGTACTTCTACTCCTTTAGTCGAAGAAAATTTTATGTCTCAAGCATCATTCACTTTGTCTGTAGACAATAAAACTTTGGCCTATACATGGCCTAATGGAGATGATTATGAGCTTCGTTTATTAAATATCTCTATTCCCAAAAGTAAAATGCTTCTTACCAAAAGTAAAGGACTGCCGTTAACACCAAAGTTTAGCTTTGACGGCCAATGGATTTATTTTTCTGAAAATAACAAAAAGGAAGTTTCAGAAATGAAAAGAATATCTGTAAACGGAGGTTCTGTTGAACTATTATCTGTCAAGAAATGGGATTGGGGAGTTGCCACTGGAAAACTAAAAATTACCAGTCGTGTTGACGGGGAACAAAAAGCTGTTCGAATGAGCATTAAAGACAGCAATGGACATCCAATTATTCCTAACTCTGGCATCATCCATTCTGAAGGACAAAATGGAATTGTTTTTTTCTATTCTCCAGGAGAAATTGAAGTGGAGGCGCCTCTTGGAAACGTAATAATAAGTGCTGTTCATGGTTTTTCAACTGTAAAAAAAGAGCAGCAGATTAAGATAGAACTAGAGACTACAAAAGCAACAATAAATCTAGATAGAATTTGGGATGCAAATAAAGAAGGATGGTATTCTGCAGACACTCATTTTCATCTTAATTACGGTGGGACAAGTCAATTAGATCCTGAAGATATCTTATTAGACCTTAAAGCCGAAGATATAGACATCGCTTTCCCCTTGGTTGCTAATCTTGGAAATAGATTTCTAGAACAAGACCTTTTTGGTTGGCAAAACAATGGAGATCCAATCATCTCTTTTGGACAAGAGGTACGGTCACATTTTTTAGGTCATTTAAATCTAATTGGAACTAAAGAATTATACTGGCCTTGGGTGTGGGGCCCAAGGTATGATATTTATGGAGCCGATGACAGACTTAACGCAGCGCCACTCCGGTTTGCCCGCAAACAAGGTGGATTAGGAGGGTATGTTCATCCTGTTTCTATAAAAGATCCTTTTAAAGAAGGAGGAGCCAATTCTATTCCAATTTCGTTGATAGCAGATGCTGTTATGGAAGAATTAGATATTTTGGAAATAGGCTGTCTTTGGACTGATGAAATTGGAACAGCTTCTTTATGGCATGAATTTCTTAATATTGGGATTCCTATTGCTTTATCTGCAGGAAGTGATGTCATGAATGATCTTTATAGAACTATGGCTATTGGAGCAGCTAGAGTGTATGTAAAACCAGAAGGAGAATTAACTGTTGAGAATTACTTAAAGGCGCTTAAAAAAGGGAGCAGTTTTATGAGTAATGGCCCGCAAATCTTATTTACAGTTGAAGATTATGAGGTAGGTGATGTACTTAAAATTAAAAAGAACAAAGCCCAATGGAAGCTTACTGTTCATTCTCCAGTTCCATATGAAAAAATAGAAATATTTGTCAATGGAGTGGTCGTAGATATGAAAAAAAATAAGAAAGGTAGTAGTGAAAACTATAAAGGTACTATTGAAATTCCAACAGGTGGATGGATTACCGCAAGAGTTTCTGGCAATAAATCTGAATGGCCAATGATGGATAGCTATGCTTTTGCCGAGAGCTCACCTATATGGGTTAACAAAATTGGTAGCTCAATGCCCAATACCAAGATTGATGCCGCTAATAAACTTCTTAAAATGTTAGAAATTTCTGAAAATAGAATGAAACAGGGGTATGGAAATAATAAAATTCCCAATCTAATAGAGCACTTTTCTAAGGCTAGAAAAAAATTATTAAAAATTGTGACAAATGCTAAAAATTAGGATGGTCAATTATAAAGACCATACTAAATTGATATTTAAATAAATAACCGGTAGACAAACAAATAACTCAAGAACTTGAGCTTATATATGAACTTCTTTGTAACCTTACATCTAGGTTAGATAAACCCTTACAAATTGGTAAAACACCGTTTGGAGAACGAGTATTTTATCCAGTAAGTGGAGGGTCATTTAAAGGTCCGAAGATAAAAGGAAAAGTACTTGCAAATGGTGGTGATTGGATCTTATGATTAAATTAAACAACAACAAAGCTAGGCGTTCGGGTAGTTTTAGAAACAGAAGAAGGTGATCTAATCTATACCTATTAAGAGGGGTTTATTCACATGAATTCTGATGGTAGTTCTTGTTTTAGAACCAATCCTGTTTTTCAAACAAGCTCAAAAAAGTACGAATGGTTAAATCATACAACAGCCGTGGGGGTTGGAAAAATTATTAAAGGAGGCGTAGCCTATAAAATTTATGCCATAAAGTAATTCTGACAAGGTTCTTTATTAAAATCTCAATTGATTAAAAACTGGGAGAAATACCCATAAAAAAGAAGATCATTCTTTACTCATTAAAATAAAAACTTTATGAAATCTATTTTTAAAACAAAACATCTACTAGTTCTTTTATTCATAATAACTGTAGCCTGTAAAAAGGATCATAAAAATACTAAAGCATTAGAAACAGCATCAAGTTTTACTAAAAGTAAATTACTAAAAAATAGTGTATTATCAGACAATCACCCAATGGCGGTTTGGGAAAAGAAAGCTTCCAACCCTAAAGGGATTATTTTGTTTGTCCATGGGAGAACTTGGAGCGGTGTTCCCGATTTTGATTTACAAGTAGATGGTGAAGATTTATCTTTAATGGATGGTATGGTAGAGCAGGGATATACTACTTATGCTATTGATTTACGTGGCTATGGAGGAACACCTAGAGACAATACAGAATGGGCAACACCGGCTATTGCCGCAATGGATATTTTAAATATTTTAAATTGGATTTCTATCGAAAACAATAATACCAAGGTTCATTTATTCGGCTGGTCTATGGGGTCAACATTATCGCTGCTTGCAACTCAAATAAACAAAAAAGATATTGCTAGCTTAACTCTTTTTGGTTATTGGCAAGATTTAGATTTTAAAATTCCTGAAAATGCTAATAATATCAAACCTCAGAAGAGTTTAAATACCGCTAAAAACGCTGCCAGCGATTTCATAATACCCGGGAGTATTAGTCAAAATGCAATAAACACTTATGTTCAAATGGCCTTAGAAAACGACCCTATTAGAGTTGATTGGAAAAATGAAAGCGAGTACAATAAGATAAATCCATCGTTAATTACCACACCTGTATTAATTCTTCAAGGAGAGTTTGATCCAATAGGACCTACTGAAAAGCAAGTAAAGCTTTTCACGCGATTAAAAACAGCCGATAAAAGTTGGATTGTAATTTCAGGAGGAGATCATGCTGCCTTTATGGAAAAGCCTAGAAAACAATTTATTCATTCATTTAAATCATTTATTGATAGATTTAATAACTAATTGGTTTAACTCAAACCAAAATAATTAAAAATACCTCTACTTAGATCTCAACACCTATTAACCTAATGATCAAATTATTTAGACAGTCTCGTCAGAACTTAATTATGGAAAACAAAACTTCAAATTATATAAAATATGCGATTGGAGAAGTAGTTCTCGTTGTTATTGGAATATTGCTTGCAATTCAATTAAACCAATGGCGTATGGAAAGTAACAACAACAAACAAGCAAAAATTGTTTTAAGTGCATTAAAGCTAGAGTTTGAATCTAACCTCAAACAATTAGATACAGTTATTTATTATGTTGAAGAGGTACCAAAAGCATATATCCTTGCCAATGAAATGATAAATAAAACTGCTAAAAAGTATTCTAATGATGATTATAAGAAACTCATTGTAGGTCTAGGTTGGGCCTATACCTTCAACCCAAGCAACGGAGCTTTAAGATCAGCAACCTCATCTAGTGAAATTCATTTAATTAAAACAAAACGTTTGATAGAAGTTTTGTTTAGTTGGGAAGATTTGATAAAAGATTCTGATGAAGAAGCACTTACCATCAGAAAATATCAATATGAGTCGCTAGAACTAAAGGGGCAATATATAAGTCCTGCCAGTGAGTGGGAGCCTATTTGCCAAGGCATGATTCCTCCAAAAAAACAATATAATTATATCGGTTTGCTAAAAGATGAAAAATTTGAAAATTACAGTGTTCGATCCTATGCGTATGCACAAGAATATTTGAATGAATTAAATGATATAAGAAATCAAAATATAGAAATATTATTATTGATTAAACAAGAATTAATAAAATAATGAAATACAATACCTTTAAATATCAGAGTAGAAAACTGCTTAAAATTTTAGTGTTTTACTTCCCTTGTGATTCCTGGAAAGAACATGTTTACTCGCTTCTTGTATGCTTCGTAATCTGGCCTTTTCTTCAATGAATAATATTCAGATGGTTCTGCCCCTGTTAGGTATACCAGTGATAAATACATAATTCTAGAAACAAATAGCAAGCCCACTCCTAATAGGATCCAGATCAATAAAGACTCTACTTTAGCAAGTTCAATCCAAGACGGTATCGCTGCAATAACTAAAGCGTTCCAAACCATCCACTCTGCAAAATAATTTGGGTGCCTTGAATAGCCCCAAAGACCTACATCACAAACTTTATTCTTTTCCCCTAAAGAATGCATCTTACGGAGGAAGCTTAATTTTTGTGCATCTGCAATTGTTTCAATAATAAATGCTGAAATCCATATTATAAGTCCAATAATTTCAAAAATGGAAAAAGTTGTGTTTTGATTAGAGCCAATAATAAATGCAGGGAGCGCTAAAAAAGAGGCATTAGCGAGTCCTTGTGCCAAAGCGTCAACCTGCATGGCCAAGAAAGTATTGGTTTTTCCTGCTCGCTTCCATCTACCTCGTTGGTATTGATATCGAGGAAATTCTTTTTCCATATGGCCTTTTCTCCATAATTGCAATGCACCTAGTCCCATTCGCAATCCAATAAATAAATAAACCCCTACTATTATTCGGACCCTTAAATAATAGCCATCACTAAAAATAAAAGTTAATATCCCTATACACACAAGACCCCACGGCCATGCAATATCAACATAAGATAACCTGCCTGTCTTCCATATTGGCCAGCACACAACGAGGCCAAATAATACTATTTGAACAATGTAATTAATGGTAGACATGTAAGCTATTGATTGTGTTGCTAGCATAATTAATAAGGCTACTATAAATATAAAAAGTGGTTTAACGTATTTCATATATAATCTAAGAATATTATCAATTAAGAAAAACTAAAGGAATTCATTTGTAAATAATTCAATATCTCCCTTCAATAAAAGAGATAAAATGAGTCGACAATAAAAATAGCGATATTATTTTGATTTAGAAAGGATTCATCATACAGCGATTTTTAGCAGAACTATAAATGAATAATATTTAAAAGTTTTAGATATTCCTATGATTTAGATTTTTTTACTACTTTAGGGAAAAATGTAGTAAAGCCATAAACGAAAAGCTCTAGAAAATTACAACAATAGTCTAGGCAATGTAAAAAACACTCTCTATTACACTAAAAACTAACTCAAGTAATGATCACAAAAATTATTGTCCTATCAATTTATGTCGCTATTTTATTTTTAATAGGAATTTTAGCCTCACGGCGTGTCAAAAGTATGAGTGATTATTATTTAGGTGGTAAAAAAATGGGGTTTTGGGCTGTTGCTTTTTCTGCCAGAGCTACAGGTGAATCAGGATGGCTTTTAATAGGCCTAACAGGAATGGGTGCAATGGCTGGATATTCTGGGTATTGGGTTGTTGCTGGTGAATTACTGGGAGTTTTTATCTCATGGCAATTTATGGCCAAACGATTTAAGAAGTGGTCTGACGAGTATAAAGCAATTACAATTCCGGACTACCTCCAAAGTCATTTTAAATCTTCGAATAATAATCTTCGAATCATCTCAGCCTCTGTACTAGTTGTTTTTGTAGTTATTTATGTTGCATCTCAGATGGATGTTACAGGAATTGCATTTGAGTCTATGCTTGGTATTGATTATCGAATTGGGGTGCTCATTGGTTTTAGTATTGTACTGGTGTATATTTTTATTGGTGGATTTGTAGCTGCTGTTTGGTCAGATATGTTTCAAGGAATTTTAATGTTTTTTGGGCTTGTTCTACTTCCTATTGTTGTGTGGTTTTCTATGGATCAGGGGGCTGGTATTACTGAGGGGCTTAGAGCAATAGACCCTACATTGATTCAAATAATGGGGAGAAGTGATGATGGATTGATGAATTTATTTACAATTCTTGGTTTCTCTATGATTGGTTTGGGGTTTTTAGGATCACCACAAGTATATGTTCGTTTCATGTCTATTAAAAGCGAAAATGAAATTGATAAAGGGAAATGGGTTGCGTTACTTTTTACACTATTAACAGATGCGGCGGCGGTTACTATTGGTATTTTGGCACGTATTTATTTTACTTCTGAAGGGCAAGATCCTGAAGCAATATTAGGAACTGGTGGAGAAGATGTATTGAGTATGGTAACAAATGAGTTCTTACCCACAATTCTAGTTGCCATTTTTATTGCTATTGTTCTTTCGGCAATTATGTCTACAATAGATTCTCTTCTTATTTTAGCTTCTAGCGCGATTACTCGTGATTTTTATCAAAAAATATTTAGACCTGATTTAAAAGATGAAGATCTAACAAAACTTTCAAGAATAGTAACAGTTACGATGGCATTGGTTGCGCTTGGAATTGCCGTTTTATTATATAATCTATATCCTGATCGACAGATTTTTTGGATTATGATTTTTGGATGGTCTGGGATTGCAGCTACTTTTTGTCCTGTAATTATTCTTTCTCTTTTTTGGAAAAAATATACAGAAAAAGGAGCAATAGCCTCTATGATAACAGGTTTTTTATCTGTAATACTATTTAAATTTGTAGTCTCAAATATTGAAGGAATTGGGCCCTATTTTGTAGAACTAGATGTGTTAGCACCTTCCTTTGCTTTGGCAATGCTTGCAGGCTATATTGTTTCAAAAATAGTTCCTGACAATAATAATACTGTAGCGTAAAAACACGGTATAGACATCGGTCAGGGTAATTGCTTTTTAAAAAAATACCTGTTTCGAACTAATAATCACCTGAAATATTTTACAACTATGGAAATACAGCATAGTACCGTTGAGGATGTAGATAATATCTTCTACCTATACAAAACAGCTACTAATTTTCAAAAAAAAAAAGCTGCTGTTCCTTGGCCAGATTTTGATAGAACGCTAGTTATAAAAGAAATTAGCGAACAAAAACAATGGAAGATTATAATTGATGGTGAAATTGCTTGTGTATGGGCTATAGCACAAACAGATCCACAAATTTGGCTCAAACGGAATAATGAGCCCGCTATTTATATCCATCGTATTTCTACAAACCCATCTTTTAGAGGTCGAGAATTAGTCAAGGAAATAGTGAAATGGTCAATAGATTTTGGAAAAAAAAACAAAAAGAAATATATTAGAATGGATACTGTTGGTGAAAATATTGAATTAATCAATTACTATAAAAAATGTGGTTTTGAGTTTTTAGGTTTATCAAAATTAAAGGATACATCTAAACTTCCTGCTCACTACCAAAATGCAACGGTATGCTTATTTCAAATGCTAATATGATCGTAAAGAACATTTTAATCAACTTAAATTAAATTTATTACCTTTCTTGAAATATTTTTATTAAAAAAATTAAATGGTAAAAGAAAACAAAAAATTAATGGCAGAAGCTATAGAAGCGCTGTCTGGAAATTGGGGATTAGCCGTTGTTACATTCCTAGTTTACACGATAATTGTGACAATAGTTCAACTTATTCCAACAATAGGTTCCGTAATTTTAATATTTATTCAGGGTCCAATGTTGATTGGAGTTGCGATGTTCTCATTGTCTCTTTCTAGAAAAGAAGAGGCAAGGTTAGAGCAAATTTTTGATGGTTTTCAAAATTACGGAAGAGCCTTAGGGGCGTATCTTTTAATGGTAGTTTTTATATTACTTTGGATGTTACTTTTAATAATTCCGGGAATAATAGCGGCAATTGCATACTCACAGACCTTTTATATTTTAGCAGAAGATGATACTATTGACGGAATGGGAGCTCTAGAAAAGAGTAAACAAATGATGGATGGCTTCAAATGGAAATACTTCTGTTTAGGATTAAGGTTTATCGGTTGGACTTTACTTTGTGTTTTAACTTTTGGAATTGGGTTCTTGTGGCTTATTCCATATATGCAAGTAAGTAAAGCAAAGTTTTATGAAGATATAAAGAATCTAAATATCGCAGAGTAATCGATGGTTTTTATTGTGTCTGGTCATTTTATTGCCTTTTAAATATTTGTAAAAAAA
>CEST01030886.1_pt1 | contig 19657 bp, 18 predicted proteins | sample 326921 | NCBI WGS metagenome assembly CEST01 (sample SAMEA2621509, study PRJEB7988) | marine metagenome | biome: marine biome (ENVO:00000447); feature: surface water layer (ENVO:00002042); material: "saline water (ENVO:00002010), including plankton (ENVO:xxxxxxxx)" | depth 5 m
TTTTTGTAAAACGAAAACAACTTTTAATTAGCAGTTTTATAAAAATTATACCTTAATGATGTATCGCCTGTCGGGAGGTTTAACATCCCTTTTGTCCAAGAACATAATAATAAAGCAGTAAATTATAGCAAGGGCAAAACAGAAGGATTAAGATCCGGTAAATCTATAGAATCATCCCAGGTAATACCCGTTGACATATTTACTGGCCTAACAGATGGAATGCTGTCTGATGATATTTACTATAACACACAAGGCGCAACTTTTATAGCAAAACAATGCCATAACGCACTTTATAACTGCATTGGAAGAAGACTAAAGTTATTAAATGATATGGGAGTGCTTTTATTTTTAACCTACATGGTACGAAAAAGTATATAAACGCTAAAAAACTGATTGTTTTAATTAAAACAAATTAATAAGTAGTTCTAATCATAGCGAAGCTCCTACTACTTAGTGTTGCATCTCCAGCATCAACTCTCCATCGTATTTCAGTAGGAAAAGTATCTGCCTCATTTACAACAATGGTTGCCTGTAGATTTACTATCGAGCTATTTAATTTAATTGTTCTCGTAGAATTAGCTACTATTATATTGTTTTGGTAAAAACTATAGGTAGTTGTAACAACATTAACAACACTCCCTCCTACTGTACCGGGTGGATATGCAACGCCATTGTGTGTTCCAGTAATTGATAAAGTACCGGTGACGCCACCTGCATCCCCAGTTGTGATAGCGGAGACTACATCTGAAACATTACCACCCCCACTAAAGATTGCAAATGTAGAAAGCAACCCTAAAGAAACTGGAGAATCTAAAGTTGGGCTAGTAATAACGGTATTAGCTCCAATAGAAATGGCTCCTAGCTTAGTGAATACTCTACCATCAAGTGTTGTATCTGCACCCAATGAAACCGCACCAGCCCCAACACCGCCACCAATCATCGTGCCTTTCATTGTAGTATTAGCTGCCGTTGACATAGCGGCACCAGATAGCCAAAATATATTTTCAGGCTTAGCATTACCAGTCAAGACAACTTCAGCATTTGCAACGGTAGTAAAAGCACCTGGGGCCTTTATAATAAAAATAGGGTTTTCAGTAGCAGTACCACCAGCCAAAGTAAGCGTTCCTGAAATTGAAGGCGCTCCGCCAACTGTATAGATACCCGGCTCTAAAATTTCTCCAAGACCTGGACCCCCAAAAGCAATTACGTGAGTAGACTCTGGAGTTACACCATCTGAGTAATTTTCTAACGCTGTATATAAGTCATCAAGATCAGTAGCTCCGTCTTCTGATCCAAATGATTGAGTAATAAAACTAGCAGCAGTTAATTGTGCATTAAAAAATGCAGTATAAGTACCTGCAGCAACAGATAAGGTCATGCCATCCATTAATAAATCAACCGTAGATGAATTAGTAGACTCAACAGATTCTGTTGTTTCAAAAGACATAGGGTATTCTAGTGAGGTTACTCCTCTCCAGTTTGCTGCACCCCCATCTGCTCCAATATTTAATTGACTATCGTTGGAAGAGGTATTAAAAATCATTAAACCATTAGCTGGCTCAATAATTGCATCTCTGGCAGTATCATCTAATCGAGGCATTAAAAACCCTTTACTGTCAGAGAAAACATCAAGTACAGAAGAAGGGTCTGGTGTTGCTGTATTTATACCAATTTGAGCCAAAAGGTTATTTGATATAATTAAAACAATAAGTAATAAGAGATATTTAAATTTTAATTTCATTTTGAGATTGATACACATACATGCGCCGGATTTTGAATGGATTAAATAATATTGCTAAATAAAAATAAAAACGTTTATTCTGGGTTATTATAAAATTCGTTGAACGAAGCTTATTGTTAGTTAAATTGCTAGTTACCGTAGACGAAATACATTTATAAACCTTACATTGATTTAATTAATGCATATTAGAGTTGGTTACATACATCTATAACTTATATTGCAAAAAGAACAAGAACAACAAAATAATTTAAAACTAAATAAATACAATCATGGGAAAAGGTAAAGACGCAAAGAAAAGTGTAAAAAAAGAAGCAACTAGAACACCAAAAGAAAAAAAAGCTGCAAAGAAATTAAAAAAAGGATAATTATTTAACAACACTATAAGTATTCAAACCCCTAGCCAATATCTGGTTGGGTATTTAGAAATCATATAAAAATCATAGCTCCGCTCAGTAAGTAGAAGCGTGACTATTATTTAATATCATAAAATATTAGTTAAAAAACAAACTTCAAAATACAGTAAATTGGCACAATACACTACTTTATCTAGAGATGACATTGAGGCTATTTCAGTAAAATATGCAATTACAAGTATAGACTCTTTTAAAATCTTAAATGGAGGTTCAGAAAACACAAATTATTTAATAAATGCAAAAAATGGCAGATTTGTTATTACAATCTGTGAATTAAAGACAGAGAAAGTGGCCACAGAACTAGGCCTTTTATTAGAGCATCTAGAAAAATATTATTTTAAAACCTCGAGGCTTATTCGAGACATAAATAACAAACCACTTACCTTTTGGAACGGGAAACCTGTCATGGTTAAAAAATTTGTAGAAGGAAAGATCATTGAAGATCTCCCGCATCATTTAATAGAATTGTTAGGTATTGAACTTGCTAAACTTCATAAAATAGAAGCTCCAAAATATCTTCCTTTGCATGCTAATAATGGTAAGGAACAATTTATCTCGGTAAAGCAATATGCAGAAAATTCATTGTTTGACAAATGGTTAACGAAAAAACTAACCTATGTCCTACCCTACCTTACCCCAAGACTGCCAAAAGCACTTATTCATGCAGATGTATTTAGTGATAACGTGATTGTCAATAAGAATGGAAACGCCCTGGTAATCATGGATTTTGAAGAAGCAGTACACTATTATAGAATCTTTGATATTGGAATGACTATTGTTGGGACATGTCGTGTAGAAAAGAGAATAGATTTAGAGAAAGTTAAATATCTTTTAAAAGGCTATCAACAAGAAATTCAATTAATAGATCTAGAAATAAATGCGCTTCAAGCATGTACGGTTTACGCTGGGGCTGCCATGACCTTTTGGAGACACTCACATTTTAATTACATCAAACCAGACTCTAAGCTATCAAAGCATTATAAGGCCCTTCAATGCGTTACAGATTATATAGAACAGCAACCTGCAGATTGCTTTAGTAAACTCATCAATAAAAACAAAGCTTAGAAGCGGCATTAAAGTTTGCAAACCCAGGCACTAGATTTTGAACTTATAAACTAAATGGAACTAAAAAGAATTAGCTATAAACATAAAAACAATAAGCCTAAATACTATTTGGTAAACTATATAAGGCAGTTAATCCCCAGCTGGTATTACCAAGAAAGATTGAAAAAAAAATTAAGTACCTCAATTGATTTTGAGGCAATTAACAAAAGAGTACACTATTATAACAAATTAAATAATACTGTTAATCTAACAAATGCTACACAATTATCTAACCTTAAAAATGTGCCTGGCGGAAAAACATATTATTTTGATTTGTATCAATACAGTAGGTTTTTTAATCAATCATTAAAAGGGCATTTTCTCTTTGGAGACATTGTTGAAGTTCCAAAAGAACCAGGATTCGTAAAAAGTAGACCCATAAATAACTCCAATAATAATGCAGTACTTCTTAAATGGAACAAGCTTCGCCATTTTATGTTTATTGACAAAGAAAAGAAGGAGTTTGTAGATAAAAAAAGCAAACTCGTAAGCAGAGCTAAGGTTCATAAAACGCAGGCACATAGGATTGCTTTTTTAGAGGCTTATTTTGGACACCCAATGTGCAACATAGGCAAGGTAAACACTAATGAGCTTAACCCTTTATGGAAAGTCAACAGGATGACCATTGACCAGCAACTTGAATACAAATTTATACTATGTCTGGAAGGAAATGATGTTGCTAGTAATTTAAAATGGGTCATGTCTTCAAAGTCAATAGCCGTAATGTCAAAGCCAAAATTTGAAACATGGTTTATGGAAGGTCTATTAATACCAGAGCATCATTATATTTTAATTAAAGATGACTACTCAGACCTAGAAGAAAAATTAAATTTTTACATAGAAAACACCAATAAAGCCCTCAATATCATTGAAAATGCAAATTTATATGTAGCGCAATTTAAAAACAAGAAGCAAGAGGATCTTATCTCATTATATACCCTTAAAAAGTATTTTGAAAATACCAACCAAGCCCTTGATATTAAATAAGTTTTCAAAAAAATAAGAGTATTTATTTATCATAAAAAAACACCTAAACAAATGTTAAGGTTGTGTGAGGAGTATGCTTGTTTTTTTATATTTGCTATTTGATATTTATTGTTCTTAAGAGCCTATATCACTCTTGTAAAAAAACAGCATGAATAGAATACAACACATAGAAAATGAGATTCTTGAATTAAGAAATCAATTAAAGACTCATGGGCTTTATAAAAACTTAAAGACTATTGAGGACATAAAGATATTTATGGAAAATCATGTGTTTGCAGTTTGGGATTTCATGTCACTACTAAAAAGTCTTCAAATAAACATCACTTCGGTAGAAACACCATGGACACCTCCAAAAAACCCAACCTTATCGAGGTTTATCAATGAAATTGTTCACGGTGAAGAAAGTGATATAAATGAGCTTGGGGTTGCTAAAAGCCATTTTGAAATGTATTTAGAGGCAATGTTACAGGCAAATGCAAGCACCAAAGAAATCAACAAATTTATACCTCTTATAGTCTCTGGAAATACAATAGATCAGGCACTAAATGAAATAAACATTGACAAAAGAGTAGCAGATTTCGTTCGGTTTTCATTTTCTGTTATTGAAACAGAAAAAACACACCTCGTTGCTTCTGCCTTTACCTTTGGAAGAGAAGATGTAATTCCAGATATGTTTATTGAGATCCTCAAAAACTCAGACTCAGAAAACATGGCATATAATAAACTAAGATATTATCTAGAACGTCATATCGAGTTAGATGGAGATGAGCATGGACCACTATCTCTGAAAATGATTTCAGAATTATGCAAAGAGGATGATCAAAAATGGGACGATACCTTAAGGGTCGCCAAGCAATGTTTAGAAAAAAGAATCAAGCTTTGGGATGCAATTAATGATTTAATTTTAAATAAAACTGCCATTTCAAATGCCGTATATCAGTAAATACTTGTTATTAATTTGCTGCTAATAAACAATGTTGGCGTTTCGTTCGGTTTTTATTTATTAAATTAGTGGTTTATATCAGTTAATACCAACATCGTAAAACTGCTAAAAAGAAACTAGTATGATCAATACAAAGAGTATAATACCTTCTATTTTTGGTTTGTTCCTGTCTGATAAGACACGAGCAATAGCTGAAAATATAATTCTAAAATTGGCCTTACTCAGTTTTTTTATTCACCTAGCCATAATCTACCTTATAAAATTTGACTTTTTAGCTTTACCGCAAAACTCAGAGCTGTTGACAAACCCAATTTCAGCCGTTTACACGCCATTTTCTTTTATTCTTATCTATGAGGTTTATCTTTTAATTTATTACCTCCCTAAGTCTTTCACAACCTACATAACAAAACAGTATGAGATTATAACACTTATTATAATAAGAAAATTATTTAAGGATCTAGCAGCTTTAGAAGTCTCTGCAAATTGGTTTGAAATAAAAGGAGATCTGCAATTTACCTATGACTTACTCGCTTCTTTATTACTTTTTTACTTGATATTTTTATTTCAAAAACAGGGAAAACAAAAAACAATTCCACAAATAAGCAACCAAAGTATTATTGATAAATTTGTCAAAAAGAAGAAACTAATTGCTGTTATTTTAGTTCCATTATTTTTTATCATGGCCTCCTACACCCTTATAGACTGGTCTGCTGGAGCTTCATCAAACAAATTACCAAGCTTTGAGAGTGTCAACAATCTATTTTTTGATCAGTTTTTTACTGTTTTAATTTTAGTGGATGTAGTCTTGCTTTTAATTTCATTCTTTTATACAGATCAATTTCACAAAATCATCAGAAACTCTGGCTTTGTGATTTCTACTATATTAATTAGAATGTCGTTTGGTGTGAGTGGATTGATAAGTACTATTTTAATAGTTGTTGCGGTACTCTTTGGACTAGCCATAATTGCAATACATAACAAATACGAGAAAAACCCTTTGCCCAATGGCATTAATCCATAAATTACCGTCAAGGTTTAAATTTTTTGTGCGCACAATTACACATGTCAAAAAAAATGGGTACGATAGATAAAAATGCTTTTGCTAATGATACTACTAAAATATTCCTGCCAAAGCAAAATAAATTACAGCAACAAATCTAAACCCACTAAATTAATTAATAAATAATAGCTCTAAAACTCATTAAAAACTCACTATTTAAAGTTAATTTTTTTTAAGCCTTGTTTATAATTATCTTTCAGATGTGATTTTTTAAATTGAAATAAAATATAACAAAATGAAACAAAAATATACCTTCTTAGTTTTAGTATCTATCATGACCTTATTTGCTTTAGAAACGCGAGCACAATACACCTCCTTTGAGCACGATGGTGATACTAGACAGTATATCTATTATGAGCCAGAAACGTTAAATGAACAAATGCCACTGGTAATTGTAATGCATGGCTACTCTGGAGATGCCAATAGCATAAGAAATTACTCAAGTATGAATCAATTTGCAGACCAATATGGCTTTGCGGTATGTTATCCTAGAGGAACCACAGATTCTGGCGGAAATAGATTTTGGAATGTAGGCTATGCATTTCATCCAAATGAGGATGTGGATGATGTTGGATTTCTAACTGAGTTGGCAGTATACCTTCAAGAAACTAATGGTTTAAACCCAGATTACACCTTTGCAACTGGTATGTCTAACGGTGGAGAAATGTGCTATATGCTTGCTTGTCAAGCTTATGACACCTTTAAAGCTGTTGCTCCTGTAGCAGGAATGATTTTACAAGATATTTTAGACCAGTGTGATTCTGCTCCTGGAATACCAGTGTTTGAAATTCATGGGTCACAAGATGGGGTAACTCCACTTGCAGGAGATCCAGATAATAATGACGGATGGGGTGCATATCCAAGTATAGCAGATACCATTGATTATTTTGTAGAAAAGAACGGCTGCACAACATTAGTGGAAGGGTCGGTGCCAAATACTGATACCTCTGATGGTAGCTTTATCGTGAGTGAGAAATATATATATGGTGTTAATCAAAATGAAGTTTGGTACTATAAAGTTATAGGTGGCGGTCATGATTGGCCAGGTAGCGGGGGTAATATGGACATTGAGGCTGGAGAACAGGCTTGGTTATTCTTTCAAAACTATATTGACAATAATGTAGTTATATTAGATCTAGACGCAGCTATCTCTGTAGATGTCCCAGAAACTAGCTGTGGCGATACTGTAATAACGCCATTGGTTAATCTTACTAATTTTGGATTAAATAATATTACAGTGGCCCAAATGACATGGCAAATTAATGATGGTGCTGTAGAGACAATTAACTTTAATGGCAACTTAGCTCAAAATGAAACTCAAACCTTTACACTGGACCCAATTGATTTAATAGAGGGTTCATACGTTTTCAACGCAGTACTTGTATCTGTCAATGGTGTTGTTGACCAAAATACTCAAAACAATAACGCAGCAACATCTTTTGATATTGGTGGTAGTGATAATCAATATGTAACACAGCAGGTTACTTTAGAATTATTGACTGATGATTACGCAGAAGAAACTTCTTGGGAGTTTAGAGAAATTGGAGGTGCTGTTTTATATTCTGATAGTTATAACCAATCAGATAATAACACAACATTTATAGAGGCCTTTGATGTTGCATTAGACAATTGTTATGAATTTGAAATTTTTGATTCTTTTGGTGACGGTATTTGCTGTCAATTCGGAGATGGGTCTTATAGCTTAACTACAGATAATGGAGAGGCTATATTTAACGGAGGTGAATTTGTGGAAAGTGAGATAACAGAAATAAGTATTGGTGAAGAACTATCTATAGGTGATGCTTTTTTAAGTACTTTTTCTTTATATCCAAATCCTGCAAACAGTGAGGTTACACTTAGTATTGGAAACACAAATGACATTTCTTCTTACCGCGTTTATAATACTTTTGGACAATTACTACAAGGAGGTACTCTGCAGGCAAATAAAAAAGTAATCAATGTTTCACAATATACTACTGGAATCTATTTTATTGTAGTAAAAAATACAGCTACAAGTATTGAATCAACCTTAAGATTTGTTAAACAATAATAGAGGTGAAAAACAAATAACTCAATTCAAAAAACTAAAAGAACGTCGGGGTATATATTCTAACTAAAGATGAATTAATTTTTTAGTGTTTTCTATACTAGGATGCTCGGCAGCTAATTTTGCAGGATCTATTACATAATCAATAGGAATTACTAAAGCTCTAGATTGGTATTTTTATTGGCCGATTAGCATACTTATTGTATTTGCTGTTTCTTAAGTGCTATTGGTCTTATTTGGGTGGTTGTTTAGAGCCAGAAACGCTGAACGAACAAATGCCATTAGTTATTGTTATACATTGCTATATTGGAGATGCCAATAGTTTTAAAAATTAAACAAATAAAAATCAATTTACAGATCAATGTGGCTTTGCGGGATGATTACTCTAGAGAAACCAGAGATTCTGGCACTAATCATAGGGCAGAAATTAAACAACAGCGTATCGACTTAAAAACTCAAGTACAATACTTTACATATTAATAGCTTGTACATCAAAAAGGCATCATAACAGTATAAATTATTAAAAATTGTAATTTAACTCTAGAAGAAATAAAATCATGAGTCGTTTAAAAATAATGCTTGTAGATGACAATAAGATAGTTGTATTAGGGGTTTTAAGAATTTACAAAAACCACATCCCTGACGCTACAGTAATTACTGCAGAAAATGGAAAGGAAGCTCTAGAGATATTATCAAAAACCGAAAGTGACCAAAACCTACCATGTTTAATAATTCTTGACATCAATATGCCAATACTCAATGGTATTGAGTTTCTTGAAATCATTAAAAAAAATACTAGATTTTGTAATATTCCAGTAATGATTCATACTACAAGCTCAAATATTAAAGATTATAAGACTTGTAAATCGTTAGGTATAAGTGGATATTACGTCAAACATGTGGATTATAGTATTTACAAAAACAACCTTATTACCATCGTAGATTATTGGAATAACTCTTTTAGAAACAATTTATGAAAGGATTTATTTTTACCAATTTTATTGATTTTGTAGAAAAAACAAATGATATTGAAATGGTCGATACCATGATTACAGAAAGTAACCTCCTAATCTATACCTCATCAAAAGGATTAACTTATTTTGCTATTGGGCTTATGAAAGAGACCTTAGACTTTTTTAAAGTTAATGGAAAGATAGCTTTGGTTGAAAATTATAACGATACGGCAGTGTTAAGTTTCATATAGAAATTTTAGATTGATTTAATAATAATATACTATTTACAAAACCCCTTATTGTGCTAAGTAAAAAAGAAGAAATTTTAACAAGAGCACTCGAAAGAGAGCGAAAAGCAAAAGAAATTGCTGAAGGTATTATAAAGAGCAGACTTGGAGAGCTGTATGATGGCAATATTTCTCTTTCTGAAAGTTTAAGTCTCCAAGCAGAATTTCAAAAAAACCTTATTGACAACTTAGTTGACGCTTTAATTGTTTTTGATTTTGACATGAATATTTTAAGAATCAATAACGAAGCATTAAAATTAATTGGTATACACAAAACAAAAGCGCCTACTAGCATAAACCAGTTTAGACCAAAGTATAAAGAAAAGATTAAAGAGCTTTTTAACACACACACATTCACTAAAGAAAATAATACAGTTCAATTTTTATTTGATTTTGTAAATAGAAAAAGGGAGCTAAAGTATGTGAGTATTAAAGCCAGTGTTTTAAGAAAAGAGAATGATAAACCTCATGCATATCAAACTATCATTAGAGATATTACAAAAGAACACCTACTGGAACTAAAATTAAAAGAACAGCAAAACGTTTTACGTGTTGAAGGTTTAATTTTAAAAGATTTATTAGTAACTAATGATGTGTTTGAAAATGGTAATGCGCTAGTACGACATATTGCTGATTATTTAGGCACAGATGACTGTGTGTTTTATGCAATATTAGGAGACAAACTTATTCAAATAGCGGCAACAGGTCAAAAACTAAATAAAGACCTTAGCATCAAGAAAGCTCTAGAGATAGAGATTGGAAATGGAATAGTAGGTAACGTAGCACTCACTAAAAAAAGTATTATAATAAAAGATACTCGAGAAAACAAAGACTATATCATTGATGACGAAAATCGTCTTTCAGAAATTTCAGTTCCTATCTTGTTAGATGGTGTCTTAGTTGGAATAATTGATGCTGAACACTCATCTGAAAATTATTTTAAAAAACAGCAACTGGCTGTTTTAGAAAAAATAAGTAACCTAATTGCTGTTAACATAAAAAATTCTCTGGTAATACTTGAAAACTCAAAGAAACAAATTGAAATAGAAAAAACGCAAAGTAGGTTAAAAGTTAGTTTTGAGAGTGATCTTGATGCAAAAGCTATGGAATCTAACGATGGTTTTATTGAGCAAATAAGTATCGCTTTCTTAAATTTATTCAACATTCCTGAATCAAATTTAGCACATTTTATAGGTATGGATTGTCAAACAGCACGTACAAAGCTTAAAACACACTTTGTAAAAGAAGATTCTTTTTCAGAGAGGGTTGAAGAAATCATTAGCAATGAAGAGGTAGTTTTAGATGAAATTCTTGAGTTAAAAGACGGAAGAATATTATCTAGAAATTACAATCCAGTATTTATTAACGGAATAAAAACAGCACAAATATGGAATTACAGAGATGTCTCATTACAAAGCAATTATGACAAAAGCTTAGCCTTTCAGAATAAAAAATACAAAGGTATTATTGAGAATATGAACATAGGCCTTATGGAGGTAGATAATAATGATGTTATTTTGAATGTAAATAATGCCTTTATAAAGATGTGTGGCTTTAGTTCTAAAGAGCTGCTTGGAAATATGGCAAAAAATATACTATTAGATAAAGAGTCACAAAAATTAATGAAAAGTAAAAATAAATCTAGGACAGAAGGTTTAAAAGATCTTTATGAATTAGAAATTATCCATAAAAACTCAGAAAAAAGGTACTGGCTTATTAGTGGTGCTCCTAATACAAATATAAATGGAGAGATTATAGGCTCTATAGGAATCCATTTAGACGTTACAGAATTTAAAAAACTAAATATTAAAGCCGATACATTAATTACAGATTTAACGGTTAGAAATGAAGAACTATCTCATTATGCTCATATAGTCTCACATGATTTAAAAACGCCATTAAGAACTATATCAACCTGTGTAAATTGGTTGCTTGAGGATAATAAAGAAATTCTTGAAGCAGATAGTTTAGGCTATATTACTACAGTAGAAGAAGCCATAAATGATATGGATAAATTAATCTCTAGTACACTCCAATATTCAGAAATTAGAACGTCAAAAGCAGAGGCTGTAAATAGTTTAAAATTAGGACCTGTTTTAGATACAGTTAAAACACTTTTTGCAAACAATGAATCAAAAGATTTTACCATTAACATCGTAAAACCCCTTCCCGAGGTAAATTTAACAGAAGTAAAAGCAAAACAGATCTTTCAAAATCTTATTGAAAACGCTTATAAATATAGAGATCCAGAAAAAAATAGTTTTGTTACGATAGACTACGAAGAACACCCTTCTTATTATAAGTTTTCTGTTCAGGACAATGGTATCGGAATCGATACACAATACCATGATATTGTATTCGAGGCCTTAAAAAAACTAAACAGCCGTACAGATTCTAGTGGTTTTGGATTATTTATTATTAAGAAAATAATCACCTCTGAAGCAGGAGAGATATGGCTTGATTCTGAAATAGGTGTTGGTACAACATTCTACTTCACTTTGATGAAATAAAATATTTTATACCTCTCTCTTCACTACCAAAACATTTGGTTTTAAATGAATAAGCCCAATTAAATGTAAGAATTGCATGATCTTGTAAGTAATATCTATTTCATGCCAACGCACACCCCCAAAATTAGCTCTAGTACTATGCTTATGATGGTTGTTGTGGTACCCCTCGCCCATCATTAAGAAATCAAACTTAAAAAGATTTTTTGAAGTGTCTTTAGATTTAAAATTTACATACCCAAATATATGACCATACCAATTAATTATAACGCCATGAATGGGTGCCATTAACAAAGCAACAGGAAAAAGCATCCATTGCCACCACCCAGTAGCAAAAACAAAAAAGAAGGCAAAGTATGCAATGGCCCAGGCTAGACGAGAAAACCATGAACTTGCAAAATCATCAAAACGTTTCCATTGCGGAACATTTTTAGTAAACTTAGGGGCTACAAAAATACTTTGTTTATTAATCTGGTAATAAATGTTTTTGGTGCGCCACATCATAGAAAAAATACTCAAATCATATTTTGGTGAATGTGGGTCCTTTTCTGTATCTGCGTATGCATGATGCATCCTGTGCATGACACCATACCCATAAGCGCTCAAATAATTTGAACCTTGAAAAACCCAAGTTAAAACAAAGGTAATTCTCTCAACGAGCTTAGTCATTGTGTAGGTTTGGTGTGCCGCGTATCTGTGAAGAAAAAATGTTTGAAAAAAGAGTCCTCCATACCAGAGCACTACAATAAATATTAAAATAATCATATGTGTGTATATGATACAAAAATAATGCTACTAGAGGTCTCAAACAATGAACCTACATTAACAAATTCGTTTTCTAATTCTACTTAGAGCTTGAGGTGTGACACCAATATAGGAGCTCACATATTTAAGTGGTATAATGGTAACCAACTCTGGACGCTCTTTAAACAAGTTTACATAGCGCTGTTCTGCTGTTTCATTTAACAAAGACTGTTCTCTCTTAGATTTTAACAGCAATAAGCGTTCTGCGGTTAATCTACCTATTAAATTTCCAAATTGAGAATGGTGATAGACATCTTGTAAATCTGTATAAGAAATACTATACATGGTAGTTTCACAAAGCGTCTCTAGCTCATATAGTGAGGCAACACGTGTTAGAAAAGAATCATAGGCACTAATAAATTGGTTGCTAAAACTAAAACCAAAAGTGACTTCTTTTTCTTTTAGTTCTTTAGGGAGATACAGCCTAACAACACCGCTAGAAATAAAAGAAATATGATTTTCTACCTCACCATATTTTAAAAAAACAGTACGCTTTTTAAAAACTCGCTTTACAAGTTTAGAAGAAAAATAATCCCAATCTGAATCAGAAATCACAGAAATTTCTTCAATATGCTGTCTTATAAACTCCATTGTGTTTTCTAGATATTAAATTGACCGTCTTGCTATTATAGTTATCATAATTATAACAATTAAGGCAACCACTTTTTATCAAAGTTTGGTGTACGCTTTTCAAGAAAGGCGTCTCTCCCCTCTTTAGCTTCATCTGTCATATAGGCAAGGCGTGTTGCTTCTCCCGCAAACACTTGCTGCCCTACCATGCCATCATCTGTTAAGTTCATGGCAAATTTCAACATTTTTATAGAGGTTGGTGATTTCCCTAATACTTCTTGTGCCCAGTCAAAGGCTGTTTGTTCTAGCACATCATGGGGCACTACGGCATTGACCATACCCATATCAAAGGCTTCTTGTGCGCTATAGCTTCTGCCTAAGAAAAAGATTTCACGCGCTTTTTTTTGTCCTACCATTTTAGCTAAATAAGCACTACCGTAGCCCCCATCAAAACTAGTTACATCTGCATCTGTTTGCTTAAAGATAGCGTGTTCTTTACTTGCCAAAGTCATGTCACAAACTACATGCAGACTATGCCCACCTCCTACAGCCCATCCCGGTACTACACAAATTACAGCCTTTGGCATGAACCTAATCATACGTTGAGCATCCAATATATTTAATCTATGGTACCCATCATCTCCTACATACCCTTGGTGCCCTCTAGCCTTTTGATCTCCTCCACTACAAAAACTCCAAATACCGTCTTTATTAGAGGGTCCCTCTGCAGAGAGTAATACCACTCCAATGTTAATGTCTTCTTGAGCATCACGTAAAGCATCCAATAATTCAGAGGTGGTTTTTGGTCTAAAAGCATTTCTAACATCTGGTCTATTAAAAGCAATACGCGCAACATTGTTAGATTTCTTATAAGTAATATCTGTATAATCCTTTACGGTTTTCCAATTAGGTATCATAAGCGATGTATATTTTAGTTCAAAGATAACAATTAGGAATGTCAACCAATATGCTTTAATTTCAAATTATGAAAAACCTATATATACCTACCGCACTAATTTAATTTCTATTGTCTCAGGGGCACAATAAGAGCAGGTATTATTTTTGCGAAAATTGATTTAGAAACTATACAGGTAATTAGCCAAGGATTTACGGGCCCTGTTGAATCTTTCCAAGCTCATCGTTTATAGCGTTTGAAATCTTTTGTTACACCATCAAACAGGTAGGTCTAGAAAGCCTTATACAACAGTAGCCTCATTAAACAAACAAGAAGCTATTTGTTACAAGACAATGCAGCGTTCTTTGGCCTAAAATTTGATATATTTACAGTGATGATAAAAGTGCTTTTAATTTGTATCGGGATTCCATTTCTTTCGTTTTCGCAAAACGATTTTGAAACACGCTACTTTACCATTGACGCGACATCCTTAACAGATATGTCTGGTATTCCATCTATAATAGATATAATGCCTAAAACTACAAAAGGCTCTTTTACCCTTGGAGAAGCTCCTACTTACCAAGACGCATTAAATACAAACACCATTAACACTTATAATTACTGGCAGCCTGTTGATATTGGTTTGGCCATCAATAGTAACACTATAACCTACAGCAATACACAATTTAACACCTCTAAACTTCAAGAAAAACAATTTGGATTTTCAATTTCTGGAAACGGTGGCGCCACAAGCTTTGAGTTTAGTGACGGCGAGACTAAAGTAAGAAATGATGTATACAAGGAGCAAGGCGCACCTTTTTTAATAAACCCATATCAACAGCGCCCCTATTATAGAAGAAACCCATTTAGGGTAAATAGAAGTATGGTAAACTTTGGTAATTAGTAGTGCTTATACCATTTCATCGATCAATGCAATACCATCTTCTTTAATGGTTATTTGCTTGTCTTTGTATAGAGTGCCAATTGCCTTTTTAAAGCTCTTTTTACTCATCCCTAGCTCATTTTTAATAGCATCTGGATCAGATTTATCGTGCAGTGGCATAAAACCACCAGCAGCCTTTAACTCATCTAGAATAAAATTGGCGTTAGGCTCTATACTTTTATAACCTGGAGACTGTAAGACAACATCAATTTTGTTATCCTCTCGTACACTTTTAACAAAAGCTTTCATAGTGTCTCCTGTGCGCACGTCTTCAAAAATGTCATTAATAAAAATAAGCCCTTTGTGTTGGCCGTTAATAATAACATTAGCACCAAGATCTGTAATATGGGTTACCATAATATTTATTTCATCAAACTTTTCAAGGGTAACATTGTCATTATTTAAATACTTATTGGTCTTACTAGAACCTACCAACCTATTGGTTTGTTCATCCATAGACAAGTACACAATATACCAATTCCCCACTTTCATAGGCCTTGCCTGTTCTTTGAAGGGAACAAATAATTGTTTTTGCACACCCCAATCCATAAATGCTCCAAACTCATTTACATCACTACAATGCAAATACCCAAAATCATTAAGAAATACATGAGGGGTTAGTGAGGTGGCAACTGGACGTTCATCGTAATCAAGATATACAAACACCTCTAGCATATCGCCAATATTGAAATTCTCTGGTTTGTATCGATGTGGCAACAAAACTACATTCTCCTCTGTATCACCTAAATACAAGCCGGGATCTGTCTCCCTTAAAATTTCTAGTGTATTGTATTCTCCTATTCGTATCATAGCGGCAAAGGTACACTATTCATCTTTCAAAAAAATAGCTATTGATATCAAAAAATCATAGCGTTTTACTAAAAAAAATTATTTTATATAATCAAAATATGCCAAGAGTGTGGTGTCATTAATTTCTGAAGGAGTACATATTTCTAGTACTTGTGGGGCATTTGTGTTTTTAAAAAACCTATATAATTGTGTTTTTACAGATACAGCATCATCGGCCCTAGCATATTCAAAACCATGCATGTCGCTCAACTGCCTGGCAGTGAGCTGGTGTTTGGTTTCAAAAAAGGTGCTAAAACCCGCTACCTCTTTAGCTCCTGGTAAAATTCTAAAGATGCCTCCACCGCTATTGTTAATAATAATGATTTTAAAAGTAGAAGGAATATAATTATTCCAAAGCGCATTACTATCATAAAAGAAACTCAAATCTCCTGTAATAAAAACGGTTGGTGCTTTACTAGCGAAGGCTGCACCAATGGCTGTTGTAGTACTTCCATCTATACCACTTGTACCTCTATTACAAAAAATGGTATGTGTGGCATTCATTTCAAATAATTGCGCATAGCGTATGGTTGTACTATTACTCAATTGTAAATGTATGGTATTAGGCAATGCCTTAAAGACCTCAGCAAAAACCCAAAAGTCTGAATATGGTATTTCAGCTACATAGAGATCATGGCGCTCTAATCGTTTATTTTTAATGGCAAGCCATTGTTGTTTGTAAGCACTAGAACTTTTATTTGTGTGTGGTAAAAATGCTTTAAAAAAAGAGTGTGGCGCACTAGGCACATGTTTTGTTAAACAAAAGAATGTATCATAGGCTTTTTTGGAATCTATGTGGTAATGTACTTTGGGTGCATAATTTCTTAAAAACTTCTTTATTTTTTTTGATACGATCATTCCACCAAAAGTGATCAACACTTCGGGTTGTAATGCTTCAAAATCTGTAGCTTCTAAGGGAGCTATAAGTTGATCTATGGCTGGAAAGAAATTGGAGTGATGCACATTAGAGGTGGTCTCTGTTAACACCACTATACTTTGATCTTCTGCCAATTGTGCTATGGTATCAGTATCTAGAGTGTGAGGGGCTAACACACCTGTTACAATCATTTTCTTTGATGACGCATTCCAGTGTTTTGCTATTTCAGAAATAAGCTCTTGATTATCATTATGTTTTGGAACAACAGTAGGATTATTCTCAAGAAAGACTGAGGCTTTAGTTACAATATCATATAAAGGCTCAGAAAACGGCAGGTTAAGATGTACCGGGCCTCTTTGGTTAATGGCTACAGAGAGTGCCGTATTAATTTGTTGTTCATTGTGTGCTTGATACGCTTCCCCTTCTTGACACACACCACTGTATAAGATATGATTGGCATATACATTTGCTTGCTTAATGGTTTGGCCATCTCCAATTTCAATTAAATGTGCTGGACGATCTGCAGACAACACTACCAAGGGTATATCACTATAGTAGGCCTCTGCAATAGCGGGATAATAATTTAATAAGGCAGAACCAGAGGTACACACCAAGGCCACAGGTTTTTGTAATTGTTGCGCTAGCCCTAGTGCAAAAAAAGCAGCGCAACGCTCATCTACAATTGAAAAATTTGTAAATGTAGGGTTTCCAGTAAAACCAATAGTGAGGGCTGCATTTCTAGAGCCTGGAGAAATAACAATATGGTCAACACCCTTGTCTAAGCAGAGTTGTGTAACTGTTTGGGAGAGTATTTTACTAGAAAATTGCATCTAAGCAAAGATAGTGATACCAATAGAATTATGATAACATTGGAGTAAGTACTCCAAGCATGGTAGCCATTTTATTTTTAGTTTCCTGCCACTCGTCTTCTGGAATAGAACCTGAAGTAATACCACCTCCAATGTAGATGGTTGCCATTGTGGGAGTTATCTTCATACAGCGTAGGTTAACAAATAACCGAGCTGTGTCTTTTTGTTGTTGAATAACACCTAAATATCCTGTATAAAACTCACGGTCATAGCCTTCATAATTCTGTATAATATTAAAGGCTTCTTTTCTTGGCGTTCCGCAAACTGCTGGTGTAGGATGTAAAAGAGACGCTATTTTTGGAAGGGTGGTTACTCCTGGTTTGAAGACACCTTCGATTTGTGTTTTAATATGGTATAAGGACCCTGCTTTATGCGTCTTTGGCTCCCCTACTATAATATTAGTGGCTAGTGATGTAAGGGATTTGGTAATTGACTCTGTAACTAATTGTTGTTCAAAAGTCTCTTTTTCACCCCAAGACGCCGGCTTTCCACCGTTTACTTTTTGGGTCCCTGCCAAGGCCATGGTTGAAAAACAAGCACCATCGCTTAACAATAAAACCTCTGGTGTTGCTCCACACCAAATACCTGTTTTAGGATGGTACCAAACATATCTAAATGCTGTTGTATCCCCAGAGATAATGCGTGACACTAAAAAATCTAGATTAAAAGAACCCAATGAAACTTCTTTTTTTCTACTGGCTACTACTTTAGTAACCTCTTTATTTTTAATTTTTTGTAAGATTTTAGAAATAAACAAGAGGTATTTTTCTTTATCTGAAACAGTCTCTGGATACAAGGCTGGAACTTCATTTAAATTAGTAGACAATGAAACCTCTGTGCTTGTTTTTTTTGAAGCTACCTCAGGAATATAAAAGGAAGTGGTATTAGATTTAAACGGTGCTAAAACAAAACCGGGAGCCCCCAAATCTGTAGCCTCATGTAAGGTAGCATCTTGCTGTAATAAAACGTGTGCTGTATTTTCTTTTGGCAGTACATATAGCACAAAGGGCAACTGCTGTTGCCAGTGCTTTTTTATTTCTTGAAGTAGTTCTGTTAACGGCATAAATTACATGCGAAGCGTTAGGGTTGTTAATTTCACTAAAGAAATTAATTCTTTGGCTTGATTCTCGATCCTAATTTGCCAAAGTTGTGTGGTCCTTCCTTTATGTAATATTGTTGCATGGGCATACACAAAACCATCTCGAACACTTTTAACGTGATTTGCAGCAATTTCAATACCACGAATACGCACGTTTTCTTCTTGTAAAAACACAAAAGCACCAGCGCTTCCAACACTCTCTGCCAAAGCTACAGATGCGCCTCCGTGCAAAACCCCATCTGGTTGATGTACTCTGGAGTTTACAGGCATTCTTGCTGTTATGGTATCTTCAGTAACATCTACAAATTCTATATTCAAGGTTTCCATTAGTGTGTTTTCACACATCAATGCACAACGCGCTAAAATTTCATCTTTAGATAATTTCATATGCTTGTCTTACGTTTGTAAAGTTACAAAACAGACTTTAAAAAATGGGAAAAAGGTGGTCAATATGTATATAATAAAAAAAACCCTACTAAATTAATAGTAAGGGTTATAGTCGCTAAATGGATAAATAACTAAATTGTTAAAAAGCCCGAACAGCACGCACATCGTATGCGTAGCCCTTATTGCTAGCGTTCTGATTACCATTGTCGAAACTCTGACTCCACGCGACACTACTATTGTGCTCCGTAGAACTCCAGTAGGAATTACTAAATGCAGTAAACCCAGAGACCCCCTCTAAAGTTTCTCTATTAACATACATTTG
>CEST01062241.1_pt1 | contig 19626 bp, 22 predicted proteins | sample 326921 | NCBI WGS metagenome assembly CEST01 (sample SAMEA2621509, study PRJEB7988) | marine metagenome | biome: marine biome (ENVO:00000447); feature: surface water layer (ENVO:00002042); material: "saline water (ENVO:00002010), including plankton (ENVO:xxxxxxxx)" | depth 5 m
TGAACACATATTGCATTTAGGCATATCCAATTCGATATAAACTTCATATACTCATCATCGGAGTTTGCTGAAAGTTGAGACCATGAGGAAATTAGTTTTACTTGTTTATCGTCAAAATATTTCATCTACTAAATATATAAACTAATGTTTATACTTCAGTAAAAATCTAAATAAAGTATTTTAAAGAAGAGGCATAGTTGAAATAATAAAGGAGTCAAAATTAAAAGTAAATTAGTCATACCGTTTTTTAAATTAACTGGTGATATGTATGTTGTTACTGATTATTCTGATAGATTAAAACTAATTTATAATGAAAGATCTTTAGGTGTCTTCTTAAAAGAAACTAGAGATCTTGTTCAAATTGGAAGAGGTGATATCATTGAAATTCAAGAGTTCTTTTTTAATAAATAATAAACTGTTAAAACAGTATAAAATTAACATATGTTAATTTTACTTATCTTTAAGTTCAGTACTTTATTTTTCTGACGCCACTCTTAATAAGAGTTTTTACTATCACGTATAAACACCTGTTTATTCAAAAAAAACACTCTTTTTCAGGATGTTACAGGCTAATTAGCGCTACCTTTGAACTGCTAATAAGAACAGATACCTTTTTAGGTATTACATTTTTAGGTATTACATTAAAAAAAATTGTGATACTTCGTTCACTGAAAACAAAATTTTTAGTCCGCAACAAACCTAGTAAAAATTATTATTTAAATAGGGATGCTTTGACTTGTATATAGTACGGAAGTATTTTTTTACACCTATTAGATACTAGAGTTGTGTTATATTGTACCATATTAAAAAAAAATATTGTTTTTTTCTCTGGTGGAAAATATTAGCATATAAATACCCAAATGCCCACACACGAAACGTTGTCAATCGTATAAAAAAGAAACTATGAAATATAATTTATCTGAAATGAAGTGTTTAGAGTTCTATTTATCCTCCCTGTCAGACAATGAATATGACAAAATAAAAGATCAGATTAAGCCATCAAAATCTAAGTCTTTTCCATTAGTGAGTTGGGATATTTTCAGTGATAGCTATTCTCAGAAATTACAACAAATACAAAAGAAAATAGAGATAGACATGGTGAAATCATTTGTAGATAAACTACACAAGAACTCCATAGATCTTATTTTTGAAGCTCAAGACTATCATGCCTTAGTTATAACAAGTTTATCCCAAAAAATACTTTGGGTAAATAAAGGTTTTACAGAAATGACTGGGTATTCTAAATCTTTTGCAATTGATAAAACTCCTCGTTTTTTACAAGGTCACAATACTTCGCTAGAGACAAAACAACGAATTAGAAATAAACTAAAGGATTTAAAACCATTTACAGAAATTGTAACCAATTATAAAAAAGACAATTCGCTATATAAATGTGAGGTTAAAATCATTCCATTGTTTGATGATCATAAGACTCACTTTTTAGCAATAGAAAAAGAAATAGTTTAATTTTATAAAAGTAACAGTAGAGATCAAAAGAGATTATAAGTTTTTCCTACTCATTTCAAAGCGTATTTTTCGAACTCCGTGGTCTGTATCCCACTGGTTTACTTCATTGAAATTAAAATTTCTATACAATGCTGAAGCGGGTTCATTTTTGAGTCCAGTTTCTACAGTAAAAACCTCAGAATTAAACGTGCTAAGAATAAATTCCATTAATTGCCTAGCAATTCCTTGTCGAAAAAAAGTAGGATCTACCACCAGACTATTAATATGTGTTGCTTTTTTTTGGTGACTAATTTCTATAACTCCGGCTAATTCTTGGTTTTTATAGTATCCAAAAAAAGTAGTATTGCTCTCTACATAACTTTCCAGGGGTCTTTGCAAGGGCGGAAAATTAACAGCATTAAGCAACTGAGCCTCTACAGCATATGATACCTGAAAAACAGCACGTATTTCTTTAGCGATTTCTAGATTGGTATGTTGAAGTTTTTTAATCATTGCTTAGTTGCTATGCATGCCACAAACGAATATAGGAAATCTAATTAAAAGAAAGTTAGTCTATGTGCATATGAGGCTATAATTTGAGTATCTAAATTATAGGAGACGCCATCATATTTTAATACTTATAACTGATTTAAATTGTATTTAAAAAAAATATTATTTACAGACAACCTTTTGCATAATTTTTGCGTCTATATAAGTAGAAGATAATAAGAACTCGCTATTGAAAGTTTTAAAATTGTATAAGAATGATTTACAGCTTATAGAGAAAGCATCTAAAAACCATCGCGATGCTCAACATGTACTATACAAGAAACATGCACCTAAAATGCTAAGTATTTGTCGGTTTTATATAAAAGACCTTCAACAAGCTGAAGAGGTGATGTTAAATGGTTTTTTCAAAATCTTTAAACAGTTAGAAACTTTTAAAAAAGAAGGAAGTTTTGAAGGTTGGATGCGAAAGATTATGGTTCGAGAATCTATTTCTTATTTAAGAAAAAAAAACCAACTAGAATTTTCAGCTGAAGACATAGAATTCTATGAAAAACCAATTATACATGACACTACAGAATTAGATATTGAAGAAGTTCAATTACTAATAGACAAGCTTCCGCAAGGGTACAGAGTAGTCTTTATAATGTTTGCTATTGAAGGCTATAAACACAGTGAAATTTCAACATTGCTTGAGATTTCGGTAAGCACCTCAAAATCACAATTATTTAAAGCTAGAAAGCTTTTACAACAACAGATTAAACAATTAAATACGACAAGCTATGGCATCAATTGAATTTGAAGAACAGGTTAAAAAAACGCTAGAGCATCGAAAAATTACACCAAGCTTAGATTCATGGAATGCCTTAGCTAAAAATTTAGACATCAATGAGAAAAAGAAAAATAAAACGGCTACTTGGTGGAAAGCTATTGCAGCAATATTTATTGGAGTGCTATTTTCTTTGCCACTTTTTTTTAATTCAAAAGAGAATATTGTAAAACCAGTAATAGTAGATGTAAATGAAAAACCTGTACTAAAATTAGAGAAACCTGTACTAATTGAAAACGAAGAGGATCAGATTTCAATTGCACTAGAAAAACCAATCAAAAAAGAAGTAAATTCTGTTCAAAAATCAAATTTTAGAAAAGAAGTAGATCAGCCAGTTGCTTCAAAAGAAATATACGCTACAATAAAAGGAACAGACAATGTAAGTTCTAAACATACAACGGAAAATCTAAATTTTAAAAGTGAAGAAATAACTGAAGAAGTGGCCCATGTTAAACAGGTTGAAGTAGCTAAGATATCAGACATAGACACAGAAGTAATGTTACTTCTTGAAGCGGCAAAAAAAGCTGTTGCAATTCAGAAAAATAAAAACAATTTTAGAAAATCTATAGATGCAGATGCCTTGTTGTGGTCTGTTGAAAATAATATAGACCTGTCTTTAAAAGATAAAATTTTACTAGCCGTAAAGTCTGGATACAAGACCTTGCCTGTAGCATATGAAAAAAGAAATAATTAAAAAAATATAAATAAATTAACAAACACACCTATGAAAATAATTATTACATACCTATCAGTTATAGTATTATCGATAGCTTTTACAACGATGCAAGCTCAAGAAAAACAGTTAGATTCTACAAGAACTATCTATAAAGAAAGAGAAATTAAAAAATTAATTAAAATCATAAAAAAAGTTGAATTAAAAGAGAAATGGTTTTTGAAAAAAGACATTTTTGCAATTAATACAAGATTAAAAAAAGGAGAAATAACGCTAGCGGAAGCCAATAATTTAAAAACTAAAGCAGCCCAAAAAAGGGCTTTAAATATAGAAAACCATCAAGCAATTATAGACAATGAAATAGCTTTATTGAAAAGAAGTGACAAACTTTATCAACTAGATATGAGAGATGAAGGAAGACGAAATCTTGTTAGAATTGGTTCTGGTCCTTTAACTGGTGATAATTTAATTTTTATTGGGAAAGAGTCTGACGATACACCCCGTAGACCTGATAAAAGAACCTATAAAGAGATTGTTTTTGCCTTTGGTTTTAACAATGCAATAATAGAAGGGCAACCCTTAGAGAGTTCACCTTATAGAATAGGAGGGTCTCGTTTTATAGAGCTAGGGCATGACTGGAAAACTAGAATCTTTAATACCTCTAATTTTTGGAGATTTAAATATGGTTTTTCATTTCAATGGAATAAATTTGATATTAAGAATAATAAATTTTTAGTGAATACCAACGGAACTACATCATTAGAAGAGTTTTCTTCAGAATTAGGTAAAGCAAAATTTAGAACCACAAATTTGGTTTTTCCTTTTCATCTAGAATTCGGGCCGTCTAAAAAAATAGAAAAGAAAAACTACTTTAGATATTCTACGAAGAAAAAATTAAAAATAGGCTTGGGTGCTTATGCTGGATTAAATTTAGGCAACATGCAAAAATTAAAATACAGAGTAGATGGTGATAGAATAAAAGACAAACAAAAAGGAGAATTTGAAGTAAGTAATTTTGTGTACGGTTTAAGTAGTTATGTTGGTTTTGGATCTAGTGCTTTGTATGTAAAGTATGATTTATCTCCGGTTTTTAAGAACCAAACGAACAAACAAAATAATATTTCAGTAGGTTTAAGACTAGATCTAGACTAGTACCTTTTTAAAGATTATTTAAAAAGAAAACTGAGGTAGCACTCATTGCACATAAGATGGTCCAAATAAGGGTTCTTATCCAATTGTTTTGGACCAACTTTTTTAATAGTTGTACATGGGTATTTCCTTCAGAAATTTGCTGATGCATGGGTGCAAACTTTAATAAAGTGATGCCCCATAGAAAAACAACTAAAATAATGCTAGCTAAAGTATGGGTATTTTGTGCAAGAAATACCTGATACATTGCAATACCCAGCTGCCCAAGCATCAAAGGAATTACAATTAGAGCAATTGCTTTTGTATACATTTTATGCCAAGTAATGAGTTCTTTTGCCCTGTAAAATAAAAAACTAGGATAGATAATTAATTGAATTATCCATATTAAAACCAAGAGACCAAAGTCTACTAATAAGCGTATGATGTCAATCATAAAACAAGCATAAAATATGTTATAAATGGTGCATTTAATTATAGTAATTTTACAACTATTCTTTTAATTAAAGTAGCATGGCTCAAAAAGATTTAAAAATACACATAGTTGGAGCAGGAGTTAGTGGTTTGGTTGCTGCACAGGTATTGGAAGCTAAAGGGTATAGTCCTGTAATTATTGAAGCAACAAACAGGCCTGGTGGACGTGTAAAGACAGATACCATAGATGGGTATCAATTAGACCATGGTTTTCAGGTGCTGCTTACCAACTACCCAGCAGCAAAAAAATACTTAGATTTTACAGCCTTAGAATTACAAGAATTAAAACCCGGAGCAGTAATTTTTAAGAATGGAAAGCAGAAAATTATTGGTGATCCCCTCAGAGATTTGTCGGTGTTGTTTTCTACTATTTTTTCAGGCATTGGAAATTTGTCAGACAAGTTTAAAATCTTACAGCTTACCGTTCGATTGAAGAAAAAATCAATGCATGATATTTTTGATGCCCAAGAAATTACCACCAAACAGTATCTATGCAATATTGGTTTTTCTTCACAGATAATTAATGATTTTTTTCAGCCTTTTTTTACAGGCATATTTTTAGAAGACGAGTTAACAACATCTAGTAGAATGTTTGAGTTTGTTTTTAAGATGTTTGGGGAAGGAATGGCAGTAATTCCATTAGGAGGGATGGAGGAAATCCCAAAACAGTTATCGGCTAAACTAAATAAGACGGTCTTTAAGTTTAACACAAAAGTAACCTCAGTAATAGATAAAGAAATTCTTTTGAATACGGGTGAAAAACTAATTAGTGATGCAACAATTATTGCGACTGATGCCAGTAAAATAGTCAAAAATTTACAGCAGAAAGACCTAGAATGGAAGTCTTGCCAAACACTTTATTTTACAACTAAGCAACGAGCAATAGCGACCCCCTTTATTGGACTAATTCCAAATAATAAAAGCCTTATAAATAATATCTTTTATCATACCAGTATTCATACTAAAAATACTTCTAAAGAAGAATTACTGTCTGTTACCGTGGTAAAAGACCACAATTTATTAGAAAAAGAATTGGTAGCCACTGTTATCCAGCAATTACAAGAAGAGTGTAATATCCAATCACTTACATTTCTTAAAACCTATACCATATCTAAAGCATTGCCAGACTTACAAAATTTAAAATATGAAGTATCACCCTCAGAAACACAGCTATCATCTACTGTTTTTTTAGCAGGAGATGTACAATTAAACGGTTCTTTAAATGCGGCTATGATAGCAGGAGAAAACGCTGCATTGGCAGTTTTAGAAAGTTTAGGGAGTACAACTATGAGTGCTTAAAAGTATATTGTTGTAACAATTCTAACGAAGCGTATTGTAGAGTTTTTTCATGTGTTGCCGCTAGAATAATAGGAGGTGCTTTGCCTGCTTTTTCAGCTTGTAGCCAACGAGAAATACACAAACACCATTTGTCACCTGGTTTCAGTCCAGGGAAATTCCAATGTGGCATGGGCCTCATTAAATTATTTCCTTTTGAGGCGGAATATGCTAAAAACTCTTCACTTACTACAGCACAAACTGTATGGGTTCCGGTATCTTCAGAAATGGTTCTACAAAAGCCATCTCTAAAATATCCTGTTACAGGATTTGTACAGCATGAAATAAGTGGATTTCCTAAAATATTGAGTTCCATAAGAGTCAGACAGATTGCAAAGGTATCTTTTTAAAAGCTGTCTTTTATGGATAGCTGTCTTTTTTTATTTTGAAAAGAAAATCAGTTGAACAATACTAATACCTATACTAAGTGTTTTTTTTAGTTTATGGTAAATAGTATTGTATATCTATAGATGCAGATTTAACAGTACTAACTTTTCGGTTTATAACAGATCTCTATTTATCTTATTTAATCACTAAACCCGTTGTTCTTGTTTCATATTATATGTATTCTACACATCATTTATCTATAATAATTATTTATATTTGATTATTAATAGCCTAATGATTGCTTTTTATTTGTTATTTTACTAATTAGTAAGTTATTTTAATAATATAAATAAGCTCAAGTTTTTAATTTAAAAAAAATGAAATGAAAAATAAATTCTTAATTTTAATCCTAAATATACTATTTTCGATAATTCATGTAGCTAAAGCAGAACTACCAGAATACTCAGACAACACGGACACATCTGATGCATGTTATTCATTTACAGGAGATGCTACAGATCAAAGTGCTGGCACTAACAATGGTGTCATAAATGGAGCTACTTTAGTTGCAGGTAAAGATGGTGTATCCAATACAGCATATTCGTTTGATGGAATAAGCAATACTATTAATTTTTCATCTCCCTTTTTAGGAGGAACACAGGCGAGTGAGTTTTCATATCATGTACGTCTTAATGTAAATGATATTTCTAATTCTCCCAATATTTGGGGTAAAGCTTTGTCTTGGGGAGAGGTAAACTTTTCACTAACTAGTGATGGTGCCATATTGTTTAGATGGGCAAATAATGTTACTGGTAACAAATACTCATTAATAAAAAGTGATAATAATATAATAAGTGAAAGCACTTGGTATGATATTGTAGTTGTTTATCAAAACTCTGGTGCAGAAATTTATGTTAACGGACAGTCAGTAACAACAAATTTAGAATGGATAGCTCAAGGAGGTAGTGTTCTTTCAACTACACAAATAGATGCTTCATGTAATTTTGCACAAGATGATAATTCATCAAAGATAGGTGCAAGAATCACTGGTGGTAGTTTGGGTAATTATTTTAATGGTATTATAGATGAATTTTGTATTTGGGATAGCGTTTTAACTCAAGAAGAAATTACAGCTTTATATACCGATACTTTATTGTCTTTAGGTGAAATTTCACAAAACAATTTAATTTCTTTTTACCCTAACCCAGTAAAACAAGTATTAAACCTAAAAGTTAAAAAAACACTTATTGGATCAAAATATATCTTATATAATAGCTTAGGGATTAAAATTTTATATGGTTTTACAACGTATGAAAATACATCTATTGACTTGAGTAATCTATCAACTGGTTTGTATATTTTGAAAGTAGGAGAAAACACGGGAAAAACATTTAAAGTCATAAAGAATTAATAGACATTTTTAACACGATAACAAATAGAATAAAAACAAACACCAATTGTAAAGAATTACAATTGGTGTTTGTTTTTATTTTCTTTTTTATATTGGTAGAGATCATAAAAATAAAGTTACACCTACTCTAAAGGTATCGATGTCATTTGAAAAATGAGCTACTTTAGCTAGTTCAGTAATATCAGAGTAAACTCTCCAATGATCTTGATATCCAAACCAAAGTTTTACGGCAAAATTCACAGAACTTTCTATGGGGGTAGTTAGGTTCATTTTTAAGGGAATATTATTTTATCAAAAAATAATTTTTATTATTAATTTTTTTATGAGTATAAATACCTGTTTTTTAGTTTTTTTTTAACTAATTAAATATTTTCACGACGAAAAAAAACAGTGTTAATTTTGGCAATACCTTCTCTACTATTATCTCAAGGAAAAAAGATAATGTAAGCAGTTCTCTTCATATGCTGCAAGAGAAGTTCTTGCTGGAAGTATAATTAGATTGATTAAAGTTTAAGACAATTCTATAGACTTATTTACTGTAGCAAAAAATGGCATGAACTCGTTGGTTATAAATTTGGCTCATGAAACTAGTAATTGTATTATTCTTTTGATGGATCATAATCATTTTTAGTATTTATAGAATACAATTCACTTTTTGGGTTTTTAGATCTAATCAGCGGAAAAAGGAGTTGAACAACCCATGGTTCTTTAAGCTGATTCCATGCCCCAAACTTAGTAGGGTATTTTCTTGTAATTTTAGAAGTGCCAAAAATAATATCCCAGATAAAAAGTAGATTACCATAATTTCCATTAGGGTGAGATATTCCATCTTTAGATGACAAGCCGTGGTGAGCAAAATGAGTGCTTGGAGTTGAAATGATTCGTTCTATAAACCACGCTAAGGGTCTTAAGATTTTATTCTGATATAGAAATCTATCCCATTTTGTTTCGCTATGTGCCAATAAGATGACGACCAATTTTATAGGGAGATATACGATATAGACATACCCCATTCCTAGATACACCAAAAGAGCTGAAAACCATATTCCAGGCATAAATACATAATATAGCACTGCATTTCTATACGTTACAAGCACTCCCATTTCTTCAATGACATGATGTGGTCTATGAAGTTTCCATAACCTTTTACTGCTGTGCGATAATCGATGCCACCAGTACTGAGTCATATCGTCTAGAATTAGAAATGCTAAGATGTGCATCCCTATTGAAGTATCAACAAAATAATCTTCAAGACTAGGGAAATACATACTCATTAACCATAATACTAGAAAAAATATTCCAGGTTGAATTATAGTGGGCAGTGTGGCTAGACTTACTAACTCAATGGTAAAATCATTTTTTGTTCTTTTATCATCAAAATACAAACCTCCAATAGACTCAATAATTCCAAGAACTATTAATACAATACCAGGAATAATTTTACTAATAGCGTCACCTTCCATCATCTATTTACCATATAAATTATGTTACAATAAAGAACTCATAAAATAGTCTGTACTGTTTTAATCTTTCTAAAGTTACACTATTTTAAGAGTTTATCTTTTACTAACCGAAATTTTTATTAATTTAATTACTCTATATTATTCTCATTAAACTTAATTTACACGAAGCATATTAAGAATATGAAAAAAATAACGTAAAAATTGAGGTTCATTTTAATAAATATGTAAATATTTAAAAATGAGCACACTATTGTTTGTTTATCTCAATTTAATACTTAGATTTGTTCGATATATTATAATAAATATGAATACGCAATACGTTTGGAATAGTTTCTTTTTCTACTTTTATTTTTTTAATAAAAGCTGAGACTCAACGTATATAAAATAAACTATATAACAGAAAGTCTCGAATTAAATTCGAGACTTTTTTTTTGACAAAAAAAATGAATAAAATAGCCATCCAAGGAATACAAGGTTCCAATCATTATATTGTTGCTCAAAATTATTTTGGAGCAACAACTAATATAAAGGAGTGCCTGTCATTTGATGTTTTGGTAGCGGCCATTGTGTCTGGAGATTCAGAGGTGGGTATCATGGCTTTAGAAAATACCATCGCAGGGTCTATCATTCCAAATTATGCTCTGATTGATCAACATCATCTTACTATTATTGGAGAATACTACCTAAATATTCACCATCATTTAATGGCACTTGAGAACCAAAAAATAGAAGATATAAAAGAGGTATATTCTCATCCAATGGCCTTATTGCAGTGTAAAGATTTTTTTAAAAAACATCCACATATTAAACTAATAGAGGATGTAGATACTGCTGATGTTGCAAAACGTATTTCAGAAAAAAACTTACGACATGTAGCTGCAATTGCACCAAAAATAGCTGCAGATATTTTTAAGTTGTCAGTCATAGAAGATGAGATTCAAACCATTACAAACAACGCAACAAGATTTGTGATAGTAGAAAAATCTACTGCAGCCTCATCAGTAGCCCTAAATACCGACCAAACTAATAAAGCTTCTTTAAAATTTGAGCTAGATCATAAACGAGGAAGCCTGGCAGCAATATTAAATGTAATGAGTGATTGTAAGTTAAATTTAACGAAAATACAATCGTTGCCAAAAATAGAGAGCCCTTGGAAATATGCTTTTTTTGTAGATGTAACTTTTAGCGAATATAAAAATTACACCAAAGCCAAAGCTATTATTGAAATTATGGCCTTAGATTTTAAAGTTTTAGGAGCCTATAAAAACGGAAGAAATGAATAGCGCAGACCGTTTACAGAACATACAAGAATACTATTTCTCTAAAAAGTTACGAGAAGTTAGGGCGCTATCTGCGCAAGGAAAACCCATTATTAATATGGGAATCGGAAGTCCAGATTTACTACCACCGCAAGAGGTAATTGCTGCAATGCAACAAGCAGTATTGGTAGATGGCGCTCATAAATATCAGAGCTACCAAGGTTTGCCTGCATTTAGAGAGGCAGTTGCTGATTTTTATGAAAACAACTACCAGGTAGCCTTAAACCCAGCCAATGAAATTTTACCACTCATGGGGAGTAAAGAAGGGATCTTACATATCTCTATGGCTTTTTTAAATAAAGGGGATCAGGTATTAATTCCTAATCCAGGGTATCCAACCTATACCTCTGTGACTAATTTATTGGAAGCTATTCCTGTTTTTTATAACTTAAGTAAAGAAAACAATTGGACACCTGATTTTGAACAATTAGAGCAAGAAGATCTATCTAATATAAAATTAATGTGGGTAAACTACCCCCATATGCCAACTGGAGCTAAAGCATCGGTAGCCCTGTTTGAAAAATTAATTGCTTTTGGAAAAAAACATGATATTTTAATTATAAACGACAATCCATATAGTTTTGTTTTGAATGATACACCCTTAAGTATTTTGAGTATCGCTGGAGCCAAAGAAAATGCTATCGAATTAAATTCTTTAAGTAAGTCTTTTAACATGGCAGGATGGAGAGTGGGGATGTTGTTGGGAAATAAAGATATTTTAGAAGAGGTTTTAAAAGTGAAAACACAGATGGATTCAGGAATGTTTTATGGAATTCAACAAGGAGCCATCGCCGCCTTAAAAGTGAACTCAGATTGGTTTCAGAGAATGAATAATATCTATGAGGAAAGAAGAAAACTTATTTGGAAAATAGCAGATTTGTTGCAGTGTGATTACGATAAAAATACGTCAGGAATGTTTGTTTGGGCTAAAATTCCTCCAGGAAAAACTGCAGAAAGTATTGTTGATGATCTCCTATATAACAAAGATATTTTTATTGCTCCAGGAACAATTTTTGGAAGTAGTGGAGAAGGGTATATTAGGTTTTCATTATGTGTGCCTGAAGAAAAAATTAAAGAAGCATTAGATAGATTATAATATGAAGGTTTTTATTATAGGAACAGGATTAATAGGCGGAAGCTTTGCCTTAGATATTCAAGAAGAATATCCAGCAGCAATTATCTATGGGATAGATAACAATCCAACGCATCTAAAAGAAGCTTTAGCACATGGTGTTATTCATAAAGAAGCAAATTTTGATGAGTTGCGAATTGCAGACATTGTTTTTTTAACAATCCCTGTAGACATTGCATTAACCGTATTGCCAAAGGTATTGGATGTCATTAGTGATAATGCCCTGGTAATTGATGTTGGGTCTACCAAACAACGTATTTGTGAGGTGGTAAAAGAACATCCCAAAAGAAGAAATTTTTTAGCAGCACACCCCATAGCAGGAACAGAGTTTTCTGGTCCGAAAGCGGCTTTAAAAGGATTGTATAAAGAAAAAACAAATATCATCTGTGAGGTAGAAAAAACAGCCTTTAAATTACAAGAAAAAGCATTGGATATTTTTTCTAAAATAGGAATGAGAATTAGATATATGGATGCTGTATCTCATGATAAACATATTGCATATGTATCTCACTTATCTCATATTAGTTCTTTTATGCTTGGAAAAACAGTCATAGATAAAGAAAAAAATGAACGAGATATTTTTGACATGGCAGGAAGTGGATTTGAATCTACTGTTCGTTTGGCAAAAAGTTCTCCCGCAATGTGGACCCCTATTTTTGAACAAAATAAAGACAATATAGTAGAGACTTTAGAAGAGTATATTGGAAATTTACAGCAGTTTAAAAAACTAATGGAAGAACATAAATTTGACAAAGTTTTTGAAGAAATGCAATACACAAATCATATTGCTACAATTTTAAAAGGTATCAAGTAAACGAGTAGTAATTTTAATTACTATCAACTAGAATTTAAATAGTAAACAACTAAATAAAAATAGTATAATTAACAAGTAAAGATGAAGAATACAAAAGAATTAAGAACATGGTTGGATGATTTAAATTTAGATCACCCACTCGTGGTAGCAGGGCCTTGTAGTGCAGAAACAGAAGATCAGGTATTGAAGATCGCGCACGAATTAAAAGATTCTGATGTAAACTATTTTCGGGCAGGAATTTGGAAGCCTAGAACACGTCCCGGAAATTTTGAAGGAGTAGGAGCACTAGGCCTAAAATGGCTTCAAAAAGTGAAAGCTGAAACAGGAATGAAGACTGCCACTGAGGTAGCCAATTCTACCCATGTGAAGCTAGCTTTAGAACACGATATAGATTTATTGTGGATTGGAGCACGGTCTACTGTAAGTCCATTTATAGTGCAAGAAATAGCAGATGCCTTAGAAGGAACAGACAAAATAGTATTGGTTAAAAACCCAGTAAATCCAGATTTAGCACTATGGCTAGGAGGAATAGAGAGGCTGTATACTGCTAATATCAAAAACCTAGGAGTCATTCACAGAGGGTTTTCTACCTATGAAAAAACAAGATATCGTAACAATCCAGAATGGCAAATTGCGATAGAACTGCAAAATCGTTTTCCAGATTTACCATTAATCTGCGATCCCTCTCACATTACGGGAAAAAGAGACATGATTTTTGAAGTGTCTCAAACAGCATTAGATTTAAATTTTAATGGTTTAATGATAGAAACGCATGTAGATCCAGACAATGCTTGGAGTGATGCTGCTCAACAAGTAACGCCAGATACCTTAATTCAGTTGATGGAGGATCTAAAGATTAGAAAAGAGACAGATACAGAGGTAGATTACAGAAATGCATTAAATACCTTGCGAACTCAGATAGACGTTATAGATCATCAGTTAATTGATATTCTGGGTAAACGTATGAAAATTGCAGACAGCATAGGAGAACTTAAGAAAGATAAGAATGTAGCCGTCTTACAGTCTAAGAGATGGAACGAGATTTTAGGAAAAATGATTCTAGAAGGAGAGGAGAATAAGCTAAGTGAAGAATTTATCTTGAGGGTATTTAAAGCCATACATCAAGAATCTATAAATCATCAGGAAAAAGTGATGAATGGATAAAAATATAAAAGCGGCTGAAAAGTCGCTTTTTTTAATTACAACTTTATTGTCTAGATCTTTTCATTTCTTTTTTCAGATAGCATCAATAGTGGTCATTATTTTTGTACACAAAACCTGAGGCTTTCGTCTTGTAGAGTTAGGATAAAAATAAGGCGGTTATATAGATTTTATGGATGCTCTTACTGGTGTAAAAATTAAATTTAAATGTACATGTTTTAAAGGAGAATTGATTTACTTTGTACTATGACTGGAATAGTTTATAAATCAACAGGTAGCTGGTATTTTGTAAAATCTGAAGAGGGGTCTTTCTATCAATGTAGAATAAAAGGGAAGTTTAGATTAAAAGATATTAAAAGCACCAACCCCATTGCTGTTGGTGATTCTGTAGATTTTGATTTAGAAACAAAAGGAGATGAGGAAATAGGTGTCATTAAATTAATTCACGAAAGAAAAAATTTCATAGTCCGTAAATCAGTTAATTTATCAAAGCAAACACAAATAATTGCCTCTAATATAGATCTTGCTTTTTTACTGATTACCATTAATAACCCTCCAACACATGCAACATTTATAGATCGATTTTTAGTGACTGCAAAAGCGTATTCTATAAAAGCAATTTTAGTATTTAATAAAATAGACAGCTATGAGATTGAAGAAAGAGCTGAGATCTTATATCTAAAAGATATTTATGAAGCTATTGGCTATACTTGTGTAGAAATTTCTGCAAAAGAAAATACAAATTTAGAGACCATAAAAGATTTAATGAAAGCAAAGACCAGCATGTTTTCTGGTCATTCCGGGGTCGGAAAAACCACCTTGTTAAACGCCATTGAGCCCGGGTTAAATTTAAAAACGAAGCAAATATCAGATCAACACCAACAAGGGCAGCACACTACTACTTTCGCTGAAATGTTTGACTTGAGTTTTGAGGCAAAAATTATTGATACACCAGGAATCAAAGGATTTGGTGTGGTAGATATTGAAAAAGAAGAATTAGGAGATTATTTTACTGAGTTTTTCGCTTTAAAAAGTGGCTGTAAGTTTCATAATTGTATTCACTTAAACGAACCTAAATGTGCTGTTAAAGATGCTTTAGAAGCAGAAACAGTTTCTTGGTCACGTTATAAAAGTTACCTGCAAATACTAGAAGGAGAAGAAGAGAATTATAGAACTGATATTTGGGAATAAGCTTGTTTGCTTAATTTTTTTTAGAGATCAGTAAAAGTAATAAGCCCAGCAATGAAAGCAGTAATTCAAAGAGTTACCAAAGCCAGTGTAACTATTAACGGAAAAATAGTAGCCTCCATAGAAAAAGGGATGTTAATTTTACTTGGTATAGAAACATTAGATACAGAAGAAGATATTAATTGGCTGTCAAAAAAGATTGCAAATCTCAGAATCTTTGATGATCTAACAGGTGTAATGAATAACTCTTTACTAGAAGAAAAAGGGGAGGCAATTGTTGTTAGTCAGTTTACCCTGTATGCATCCACTAAAAAAGGAAACAGACCAAGTTATCTAAAAGCAGCAAAATCCATTATTGCCATTCCACTTTATGAAAAATTTGTAGCTCAGTTTGAGCAAGAACTTGGAAAAAAAATTCAAATAGGGCAATTCGGAGCAGATATGAAGCTAGAAATTCTGAACAATGGGCCTGTGACAATTATTATAGACTCAAAAAATAAAATTTAACAAAATATGTTTTCCATGGAATATAAAATTGTCATACATTCGTCATAGAAAATAATTTATAATTAATAAATAATAAAAATGAAAAAAGTATTTATCACAATGGTAGTTATAGCTACTATATTAGTTTCGTGTAACGGAGAAAAGAAAGTAAAATTACTAGTAAAAGAAGAGGTAAAAGTTGAAAAAACTGCCATGGTTAATAATGTAGATTTAACAACCTCATTGATGACTTGGAAAGGAACAAAGCCTACTGGTGCTCATGATGGAACAGTTGCCCTAAAGAGTGGTGCGTTGGTTGTTGAAAACGGAGTTTTAAAAGAAGGGGAGTTTGTGATAGACATGAGCACCATTAAAAACTTAGACATGGCTGGAAGCGAAGGAGCTGGTAAAATTGAAGGTCATTTAAAAGCACCAGACTTTTTTGATATAGCAGTATATCCTACCGCTACATTTACAATCACTTCGGTTTTAGAAGTTGAAGGAAACCTTGCTGTAACAGGAAACTTAACAATAAAAGATGTAACAAAAAGTATTTCTATTCCTGCAAATATTTCTACTGAAGACGGGGTTACTACTTTTACGAGTGATGTTTTTAATATAGACAGAGCAGATTTTAATGTAAAATATGGTTCTAAAAAATGGTTTGAGAACCTCAAAGACAAATTTATTGATGACATAATTGAAATGTCTTTTGTAGTAAAAACAAAATAAATAAGTCAAGCAATAACGTTTAAAAATTACAAAGCCCAATGGTTCATTCCATGGGCTTTTTTTTATGGTATTATTTTTTATTTACAACACAATCTTATTTGAATTTTTAACTTCATTTATTGAAAAGGTAGAATGTGTACTACCAATATGTTTAATGGTGGTTAATTTTGTGACCATAAACTCGCGATATTCTTTCATGTCTGTAACATGAATTTTTAGAATATAATCATAATCTCCACTCACATGAAAACATTCTGAAACTTCATCTAATTTTAAAATTTCTTTCTCGAAATTGGATAAGAATTCTTTTGAGTGCTGAGATAGTTTTACATGACAGAAAATAAGAAACGACTTGTTAATTTTCTCTTTGTCTATGAGCGCTACATATTTTCTGATCACCCCTTCTTTTTCTAGTTTTTTTATTCGTTCATACACAGCTGTTACAGATAAATTTAACTGTAAAGAAAGCTGTTTACTTGTTTGTTTACTGTCGTTTTGAAGCAGTGTAATTAATTTTTTATCGGTCGTATCTAATTTCATATCAATGTTTTATTACTTTTAAAACTTAGTTACCTGTATTTTAACCGAAAAATAATCTAAAATTTCTTGTTAAACATTAGAATAAAGATTTAAAATTTAATTTATTGATATTTTGATGAAAAATTAACTAATATCACTCAGTTTTATTGTTAATTTTTCTATTTATGATTAAATTTGTTTAAAATACATATATCATGAAATTCAATCCAGCAGACAATATTCAAGACCTTCAAAACTTCGGTGAATTCGGAGGCGTAAACCCATCCATTTCAGATTCTTCTACCTATACCTTTTTATCGGCAAAAACAATGGCTGATACTTTCGAAGGAAATACAGATGGCTGTCATTTGTATTCGCGTCATACTACTCCAAGTAATATGTGTTTAGGTGATGCTCTGGCTGCGATGGAAGGAACAGAAACTGCGAATGTCTCTGCGTCTGGAATGGGAGCTATTACTCCAGTCTTATTGCAATTATGTGGTGCAGGAGATCATATAGTCTCTAGTAGAACAATTTACGGTGGAACTTATGCATTTTTAAAGAATTTCACACCTAGATTACACATTCAAACCACTTTTGTAGATATTACAAAATTAGAAATTGTAGAAGCAGCAATTACAAAAAACACCAAGGTATTGTATTGTGAATCTGTAAGCAATCCACTGCTAGAAGTTGCTGATATTAAAGGTTTAGCAGCACTGGCTAAAAAGTACCATTTAAAATTAGTGGTAGACAATACATTTTCTCCAATGTCTATTTCTCCTGTAACCCTAGGTGCAGATATCGTAGTGCATAGTTTAACCAAGTTTATCAATGGTTCTTCTGATGCTGTTGGAGGAGTAGTTTGTGGTACACAAGAATTTATAGATCAACTAAGAAGTGTGATCGATGGAGCTAGTATGTTGTTAGGATCTACGATGGATAGCCTTCGTGCTGCTTCGGTATTAAAGAATTTAAGAACCTTGCATATTCGTATGAAGCAGCATAGTTTTAATGCTGCTTATTTAGCAAATAAATTTGAGGCTGACGGAATAAAAACGGTGTACCCCGGTTTGCAGTCGCATCCATCACATACATTATTCACCTCCATGATGAACCCAGAATACGGGTATGGAGGAATGTTAACCATAGACGCTGGTTCTTTAGAAAAAGCCAATTTACTTATGGAGGCTATGCAGCATAAAAATGTAGGTTATTTAGCCGTTAGTTTAGGTTTTTATAAAACATTATTTTCTGCTCCAGGTTCCTCTACTTCTTCAGAAATTCCGGAAGAAGAACAAGCAGAAATGGGTTTGTCTGATGGATTGATTCGTTTTTCAATTGGATTGGATAATAACATAGATAGAACATATCAAATTATGAAAGAATGTATGCAAGAAGTGGGTGTATTAGCTTTAGAAAAAGCATAGATATACTAAAAATCTCGAAAAGCTCTGTTGAATAGTTCTTTAGCAAAGTCTTGCATATTGCTTTCTTTAAAACGTTCTCCTGACAGGTTTTCAGTATTCCATCGATTCCCTTCTTTTACCAACCCAAAACTAAATAAAGAAGATGCTGGATCATTTTGATCTAACAGTGGGTAGCGTAAATCTTTGTAGATAATTTGATCATTTGTTTTAGAAAAAGCTAGGGCATAAAAATCTTTACTAAACCATCGCAATGTTTTTAAATCAGGGTGGTTTACATCTAGCAAAGTATGGTTTTTAGGAATGATAATAAAGGAAGGTGTAGCATTTTTTTTATCAAAAATAGAATAAAAAGTCACATGATAATTAGTGTCAGTTTCTGCCACTGCATACCACAATGCATTATTTAAAATGGTGGGTTGTGCGCTAAACCTGTTGTAGTTAATATTCGCTTTTTTAAAGGACTTCTCAAAAACACTATCTACATAAATTTTATTTCCAATGGTAAAGATCATATACACAGAACTAATGTAAATTCCAGCCTTTATAAATTGTCTACGTTTTGGATTTTGTCTATTAAAAAACATAGCTACGATGATGCATAAAAGAAATGGAAGTGTATACAATGGATCCACCACAGAAATGTTATTAAAAGCAACTCTATAATCTGAAAAGGGTAAAAATAATTGGGTTCCATAGGGGGTGAAACTATCTAAGATAGGATGTGTGAAAATTGATAAAAAAAACAACCAAATCCAATCTTTTAAATTCGTAGTACCCTTTCGAATCTCCCCGTAATTATAAGCCTCTGAACTAATAAAACCAAAGACCAAAGCTCCAAAAATTGCAAAAATAATAGAATGCATAAAACCTCTGTGAAAAGCCAAGCTATCTATCTCGTTAGCATAATAAAAGCTTCCAATAATAACATCTAAATCTGGAATTGTTCCTCCAATTGCGCCAAAGAGAATTGCTTTATTACCTATTTTTTTTCCCAAAGCAATTTCACCACAAGCAGCACCTAAAACGATTTGAGTAATTGAATCCATAAGTGCAAATGTAACCAACTCATTTCATTTGCGTAGCTTCTTCTAAAATCGTAACATTACAAAACAAAAATTGAGATAATGCAAGACAAAAAAAACCTTTCAGAGATGCAAATACAAGACGAAAAAATAATGGAGAATAGTGAGCTTTCTATTTTAGAAGCAATTATTCCTATTATCATTTTAGTAGG
>CEST01012442.1_pt1 | contig 19458 bp, 16 predicted proteins | sample 326921 | NCBI WGS metagenome assembly CEST01 (sample SAMEA2621509, study PRJEB7988) | marine metagenome | biome: marine biome (ENVO:00000447); feature: surface water layer (ENVO:00002042); material: "saline water (ENVO:00002010), including plankton (ENVO:xxxxxxxx)" | depth 5 m
AAAAGAGTGATTGGTAGGGTTCGATAAAGGCTATTATCGGTTGTTAGGGCTAGAAATCATGGATTTGTGGATTTCTGGAGTTCCCGGAGTCTATAAAAGAAAAATCAATCAACATTAATGTTAACAAAATAAGAGATTAATCATCTTGGCTAAAAAAACAAAAATAACCGTGGTTGGATCTGGGTACGTAGGGATGTCCCTTTCGGTGCTCTTGGCCCAGCACAACGATGTGACCGTGCTTGATATTGATGCTGAAAGAGTCGGTAAGATTAATAATAAGCAATCCACGGTTGCCGATACAGAAATTGAATTATTCTTAGCCGAAAAGTCATTATCCCTGACCGCTACATTGGACAAGCAAGCTGCCTATGAGGGTGCTAGCTTTATTATCGTCGCAACGCCCACTAACTACGACGCTAACACAAACCGTTTTGATACCAGCTCCGTTGATACTGTGGTTGAGGATGCGCTTACGTTAAATCTCGATGCGTTGGTAGTCATTAAATCTACTATTCCAGTGGGCCATACGAAATCGCTTCAAGAAAAATTCGAAACTCACCGGGTTATCTTCTCGCCTGAGTTTTTGAGAGAAGGCCAAGCCCTTAACGATAATCTCTATCCATCACGAATCATTGTGGGAAGTCAGTGTCAAGCCGGCGCGGAATTTGCAGGTCTATTGAAGCAGGGCGCTGAAAAGGTAGATGTAGAGACGCTTTTTGTAAAATCTACCGAGGCGGAAGCGGTTAAGTTGTTTGCTAACACCTACCTTGCTATGAGGGTGTCATTTTTTAATGAATTAGATTCATATGCGTTAGCACATAAACTAGACACTAAAAGTATTATTAATGGTGTGTGTCTAGATGAGAGAATAGGGGATGGTTACAATAACCCCTCCTTTGGTTATGGGGGCTATTGCTTACCGAAGGACTCTAAGCAGCTGCTGGCGAACTATGAGCAGGTTCCTCAGACATTAATAGAGGCTATTGTTTCATCTAACACCACACGCAAAGATTTTATTGCCGGAGAAATTTTGAAAGAAAAACCAAAGACTGTCGGTTTCTATCGTCTTGTTATGAAAGAAGGCAGTGATAACTTTAGGTCTTCGGCTGTTCAAGGGATCATGAAAAGGATTAAAGCGAAAGGAGTTGAGGTTCTTGTTTATGAGCCAACGCTACAAGAATTGGACTTTTTTGGTTCAGAGGTCGTGAAAGATTTGGTTCAGTTCAGGTTAAGATCTGAAATTATTATTGCCAACAGGAAATCTGCAGAATTAAATGACTGTGATTCTAAGGTTTTCAGTAGAGATATATATGGTGAAAATTAAAGTTGTTGTAATTAATGAGGGGTAAAAAATGAAGATATTGGTTACGGGTACTGCTGGGTTCATTGGGTTCCATTTAGCTAAAACTTTGCTTGATCAAGGCTATATAGTTCATGGGTATGACGGCGTTACTGATTATTATGATGTTAGCTTGAAGCACAAGCGGCATAATATACTTGAGGAGTATCCTAAGTTTTCTAAAACGATCGGGATGCTTGAAAATGCATCACTTTTGAACAGTGTGGCTGAGACCTTCGGGCCAGACATAATAGTTCACCTCGCTGCGCAAGCCGGAGTTCGTTACTCACTGGAAAATCCAAGGGCATATATTGATAGCAATGTAGTCGGTACCTTTAATGTAATGGAAGTGGCTCGCGAGCTAAAAGTTAAGCACTTATTGATGGCTTCCACTTCCTCTGTCTATGGCGCAAATGAGATAATGCCATTTGTCGAGTCAGAAAAAGCAGACACTCCTTTAACGATATATGCTGCAACTAAAAAAGCAAATGAGTCGATGGCTCATTCTTATGCCCATCTCTGGAATATACCTACTACCATGTTTCGGTTTTTTACGGTTTATGGTCCGTGGGGTAGACCTGACATGGCACTGTTTAAATTTACAAAGGGGATATTGGAAGGAACACCTATCGATATTTACAATAATGGTGATATGTTTAGGGACTTCACGTATGTAGATGATTTGGTAAATGCTATCCAAAAATTAATCCATGCGATTCCTGGCGGAGAAGAATCAAGAGTGAGTGGTGATAGCCTCTCTCCAGTCGCGCCTTATAGGATTGTTAATATAGGTAATTCTGTAAAAGTGAGGCTATTAGATTTCATTGAGGCGATTGAGAGCGAGCTTAATAGTAAGGCTATACGTAATTACCTTCCAATGCAGGAAGGTGATGTTCCGGCGACCTGGGCCAATGCAAATCTTTTACAGAATTTGACAGGCTACAGCCCAAATACCTCCTATAAACAAGGCGTTAAGAAATTTGTAGCATGGTATCGAACCTATAACTCTATTTGACTAAGAGGTAACTTTGACAACTTTAAAGAATATAAATGATATAAGTCTAGCCGTCATCGGACTCGGATATGTTGGTCTGCCGCTGGCTGTAGAGTTCGGTAAAGTGCGGTCGGTAATTGGTTTTGATATTGATCAGAAGCGGATTAATAGGCTCAATCAAGATATAGATGATACTCAAGAGGTATCAAGTTTGGAGTTTGCTGAGTCAAAAGGTTCGCTGTTTTCTGCTGAACCCGACTTATTAACAGATGCTAATGTATATATAGTTACTGTCCCAACGCCAATTGATGCTTTTAAGCGGCCAGATCTTACTCCACTGTTCAGAGCTAGTAAGACTATCGGTAATTACCTCAAGCGAGGCGATATCGTAGTGTATGAATCTACGGTTTATCCCGGATGTGTTGAGGAGGACTGTGTGCCGGTTCTTGAAAAAGTCTCTGGGCTTAAGTTTAATGTCGACTTTTTCGCTGGATATAGTCCTGAGCGGATTAATCCCGGAGACAAAGAGCATCGTCTTATTGACATTAAGAAAGTCACTTCAGGATCGACTCCCGTAGTCGCTGATCTTGTAGATCAGTTATATAGAAGTATTATTGTAGCCGGCACACACAAAGCTAGTAGTATAAAAGTCGCCGAAGCTGCAAAGGTAATAGAGAATACTCAGCGGGACGTTAATATCGCTTTAATAAATGAGTTGGCGATGATATTTAACAAAATGGATATTGATACATATGATGTTCTTGCTGCAGCAGCCACTAAATGGAACTTTCTGTCGTTCCTGCCTGGTCTTGTGGGGGGGCATTGTATAGGTGTTGACCCTTACTATCTTACCCACAAAGCTCAGTCGTTGGGCTACCACCCTGAACTTGTTCTGGCTGGCAGACGGGTAAATGATGGAATGGGTGAGTATGTTGCCCGGCAGGTCATTCTTGAGATGAGTAAAGCGGGTAGTGTGATCCTAGATGCAAAAGTTCTAGTTCTCGGATTAACGTTTAAAGAAAATTGCCCGGACCTGCGTAATTCAAAGGTAATAGATGTGATAGATAAGCTCCAGGATTATGGAGTTGATGTAGATGTTTATGACCCATGGGTAAGCTCTGCCGATGCGGATAGATACCTTGGCGTTAATTTGGTCGAGCCGACCGACCGAAAGTACAGCGCGATGATATTTGCAGTTGCTCATGACCAGTTTGTAAATGATGGGGAAATGCTGGTTCAAAAGCATTCAGGGAAAAACTGTGTGATTTATGATTTGAAGCGTGTTCTCCCTGAACATATTAATACTACATCGTTGTGACAAAAAAATAATAGTAAAATTGAAGAATGACGGAGAAAATTATGGAAACGCTAAGTCGGCCAAATATTATCTGGGTAGTTACAGATTCAGCGCGAAACTTTAGTACGGGAGGGCTAGACGATAGAGACCGCCCAGATTTCTTTGATACCATATCTGATGAGTTTGTGAACTTTGAAAATACAGTAACATCAGCGCCAAGTTCGGTCATGTCAGGTGGTTGTATGCTGACGGGTATGAATTCTTACTATATAGGTCGAAATTATGACGATTTTAGATATGAAGAAGGTGCTTTCCCAAACCTTGCCACTATCTTAAGTCATCATGATTATGAAACGCAGGGTATATTCGTTGCTCGTGAGATGCGTGAAAAAATTGCTCCATTCATAGGTCATGTCGAAAAAGATGCTTGGCCTAAAGATGTAAGCCACTCTCAACGTATGTGGAAAAATGAGACAGCAAACGATGTCTTAGAAAATTATCTAGTTAAGCGGGAGTCAGAAAAACCATTGTTCTTAATGCTTTGGAATAATATTCGGCATGATTTAAATATATCTAACAACTTGGATACACTTGTCAAAAGTCTTAAGAAGCATGGATACTATGATAATAGTGTCATTATTTTCTGTGCCGATCATGGCTATCCACATCCTAGAAGAGGCTTTACGCCTGAAAATCTCAAAAGGGAGGGGCTGACTCATGATCTCATGTTGGGTGATGATAATATCCTTATTCCGTTGCTATTAAAAGCGCCCGGCTGCGTGCCGAGTAATGTTAAAGACCAAGTAGGAACGATTGATCTTTTCCCGACAATTTTGGATTATGCGGGTATAGATTCATACAGCGGTAAAGATAGTTTTCCGCAAAGTGGTTCCTCTCTGAGGCCGTTGCTTGATCAATCTGGCGATAAAGAAGTATTTAATGGCAGGAGTATACGGTGTGATTGTCGTTTTTTTGGTCAGTCACAGCGGAAAACTGCTATTCGCCAGGGACAGTTTAAGTATGTTTATTCTCATGATGATAGTTTAGAAGAGTTCTATGATATAGGGTTTGATCCTCTAGAAGACGTAAGTCTCGCTGAAAAAGAAGAGTATCGAGAAAAAATGTCCGAGCTTCGGGATATATTTTTAGTGGAAGAGGTAAAAGCTAATGAGTTTCAAGAGCAGTATATAGCCAAAAAACTCGTTAGCACCTTATCGTCAAATGGGATAACTGGTCAGCTAATTATTTTTAGCCTCCAGGGATCACAAATGAATGACCGTCTTATTTCTGCTGTAGCTAATGCAAAATCTTTTGAAATAAAAGCATTTGTCGGCACTGCCTCAGAAAAATCAAATTTTGCCCACGATATTAATAGTTTAACTAGTCAGCAGTTTATAGAGCTCAAAAAGTTAGTAGCGGATGGTGCGCAAGCTGTCTTGCTTTATGCGGAAGTCGGGACTGAGTTTGATAATACAATTAAATTAATCAAAGATAATGGCGTCACGTTGACACAAAAATTTGACATTAATTTCCAGTCTACTGGTGATGTAAAATGGACGCTAGCCAAGATCGTAAAGGCAATTTTAAGTCGGAGAAAACTTATTCAGAGTGAACCTAGTCTTCTTTTAACATACGCAAAAGAACTCATTCAGAGAATTTTTCGCAAATTAGGGTGATTATATGGAATTAAAGCATTGGGACTTTAATATTATTGATCTTCATAATGAAGACCATTTTGATGTAGATGCTAGCCTATCAGTACTAGCAAATGGTGTTGACTTTCTCAATCTAGGGTTGGCAAAAAAGATACCTGAAAAAGATTTAGTGCTTGAAATAGGTTGTGGAGTTCAGTCACTGTTTCTTGAAAATATAAAAAGCCCTAATCGATGGGATGGTATCGATGTATTTGAGGTCAATAAACTTGGCGTTAAATCTATTGCTACCAAAATTGCGTCTGTTGAGAATATCCCTTTCGCAGATCAATATTTCGATTATGTATTGTCTAATCAATCAATAGAGCATTGGCGCGAATATGATGTATCTCCGGCGGTGGGGCTCTCTGAAATAAGGCGAGTTGTCTCTAATGAGGGTAGAGTGGTCATCAACTTTCCAATTCAACTGCATGGAGATAGGATCTTTGTGAAAGGAGACTTTGAAAAAATTGATCGATGTTTTTTTGATGCAGGGTTAGAGATAGTTAAAAAAACCGCGGTTATTGATTCAAGGCGGTCCAACTACAGTGGATGGAGGTACTGTGGGTTTCCTGATTTTTATGCTAAAAGTTTGGCAAAGAGCGAGGATACGTCATACGTCGTAGAGTATGAAGCCAGGCCAGTAGTCGGTCATGTAGGGCGCATGAAACCTAACATCAATACTGATGTGTTTAAGAAACGTCAGACGTCATTTAAGCTACATGCTCATCATGGATTGGTATACCTTGCATGGAAACTTTTAAATAGGGTTTTTGGTAACAAGAGAGCTTAACTAGATATTCATTTAATTTGATGTTCCTGCGGGGAGTATGTTTATGAAAGTAGGAATGGTTATTCCATCATTTAGGCCTTTAGTGGGTGGTGCCGAACGCCAGCTCGAGGGGCTTCTCCCTAATTTAGCGGGGCTGGGTGTTTCATCTACTGTTTTCACCAGAAGGGTTTTGAAGGCGCCGGTGATGGAGAAAGGTGAGGGATATATCATTAGGCGTGTCTCTTCAGGCATTCCAGTGATTGGTTTTGCCGTTTCTCTTGCGATTGAACTGTTAAAACGCAGATCAGAGTTCGATGTCCTTCATTGTCATAGCCTGAATGGTCAAGCTGCTCTCACTTGTATAATCGTCGGGTGCTTCATTGGTGTGCCAGTTATATTGAAGGTAACGCGTAGTGGCAAGGACACGCAATTAGGCAGGCTTCGAGGAAGTCTTTTAGGTCGTCTTATATTAGGTTTACTCAAGTTGGGTGCAAGTAAATTTGTTGCGATTACTGAAGATGTAAAGGTGGAGTTATTAGATGCAGGCTTACATGAAATAAATATTATTAGTATTCCCAACGGTGTCGAGTTACCACCGTTAAGAAAAGGAGCTTTGGAAAATCCGATTACCATAGCCTATATTGGAAGGCTTATAGATCGTAAAAGAGTGGATTTACTTGTTAGCGCTCTGGCAAGTCTACGGGAGTCGTTTGACGCCGTTTTAATAATTGCAGGTGATGGACCCAATAAAGCAGGTCTGGAGCGGCATTGTGAGCAGCTCAATGTTTCTAATTCTGTAAGGTTCGACGGCACACTGTCGAAATCAGGCATTGCAAGCTTACTCAGGGAGGCTGATATTTTTGCGCTTCCATCAGATTCCGAAGGTATGTCCAATGCATTGTTAGAAGCAATGGCGGCGGGGTTACCTGTGGTCGTAGCGGATATTGCGGCCAATCATTCATTGGTTCAGCAGGGAGTAACTGGCTTTCTGTTTTCTGACCTGAAGTCCTTAGAAGAAGCTTTGATTCAGCTAAGCAGTAATCAGTCTTTACGCTCCAGGCTAGGTCGTGAAGGGCGTCAGTTGATGATTAACCGATATAGTTTTGACAAAATCGCAGCTGAATACTTTAGCTTATACTTAGAGCTTCATAATGATATATAGAGTTTCTCTCAGCTTAAACTCGTAAGGACATTCAGGCAACCAACAGTAACACAAGTGGCGGATAGATAACGCTTTTACAAACACTCTAGATAGCTTAGTAAGGTAGCGTATGTGTGGATTTTTTGCGAGTAATGACCCTCGTATTCAACTTAATAGTCTAAATGTAATAAACGAACGGCTTTCCTTTCGAGGGCCTGATAGCCAGTCTGGGCTGGTGTCACATGGTGACTGGAAACTCTACCATTCAAGGTTATCTATTATTGCACCAAGAGAGGAATTTTCTCAGCCTTTCTTTTCTTCGGATGGGAATGTTCTCGTTTTTAATGGAGAAATATTAAATTTTCGTGAGCTCCTTGAAGAATATAGCTTAAAACAGACTGACTCCGATACTGAAGCATTAAATGAGCTTTTGAATATCGAAGGGTTTGATTTAAATGAGCTAGAAGGGTTCTATGCGTTCTTGCGGATTAATTCTAGCGGAGTCCTAACGCACTGCGCGCGAGATCGTTTTGGTGTTAAGCCGTTGTTCATATATAGCCGTGATGGATACTTTACGGCGGCAAGTGAGGCGTCTGTTATTAGTGACCTATTCGCTCTACCATATAATGATGAGTCACTTGAAGAGTTTCGTGTTTTCAGAGCCCCGGTGTTTAAGGGCTCTTATTTTGAAGAAGTAGCGAGTGTTGAGCCTGGCACCTGTGCTGTCAATGGCATTTTTTTTGATCCGTTAGCGTATTTCAAACAAGGCTATATTGCGGGCTCAGATGTCAATAAGTGTGTAGAAAAAGCTATTTCGGATTCGATTAAGTCGAGGTTGATTGCGGACGTTCCCGTTGGCCTTTTATTTAGTGGTGGCATTGATAGTAATTTGCTGAACGCGGTTTCTACAGTCAAACTTCAAAAGTTTACGGGAGGCTTTTCTGGGGATTATGATCTTCAAGTCGCTCGTAGTATGAATGAAGAAACTGGTGATAATACGATATTAGTTGAGGTTTCGGACGAGAAATTTAGGGAACGGTTTTTCGAAATGACAAAGCTCAGAAAAGAGCCACTATCGGTGCCCAACGAAGTCATCCTTTCATTTCTAGCTGAGAAATGGGCCGAAGATGGCGGTAAAGTTTTAATATCGGGAGAGGCGGCTGATGAGTTTTTTGCGGGCTACGATCGGATATTTGGATGGGCTGCAAAGGCTGACGTCTTTGACGTCGAAACGTTTTTGGAATTCTATTGTTATGTTCCTGTAAGCGAAATCCCAGAGCGGGTGGTCACTGAAGTAGAGTTATTTTTTAAGCCAGTTGAGTATCTTGGTCCCTTTGAAATGGTCAGGTATTTTTTCGTGAAAAAGCATCTACCAATTCTATTTAGGCGACTTGATTTTGCTCTTATGTTTTCTGGAATCGAAGGGCGGGAACCTCTTGCATCTATGGATATGTTTCAACTGGCGCTTAAGTGTAGCCCCGATGATCTATTTCTCGGACCACTTGGGAAGCTGCCGCTCAGATTATTGGCTAAAGAAAAGATAAGTGAAGACTTTGCGTTTGCGCAGAAGGTTGGGTTTCCGGTAGATTTAGGTCGTGTCTTTCGCGGGACACCAGCTGCAGACAGGCATGAGAACTATTCAATTTGGTGTGAAGAGAACCTTGGAGCAATTTGATGATTATTGGCTATACGACTGGTGTTTATGACTTGTTTCATGTGGGTCACGTGAATTTACTTAGAAATGCGAAAGCTTTGTGTGACAAATTAATTGTCGGCGTGACGGTCGATGAGCTGGTATCTTACAAAAACAAGTGTTGTGTAATTCCCTTTACTGACCGCATTGAAGTTGTTCGAGCTTGCAGATATGTTGATATAGCCATACCGCAGATGTCAGTTGATAAAGTTGAAGCGGTAGCGAAGCTAAAGGTCAACGTTTTGTTCGTCGGCGATGACTGGTATGCCGAGGAAAAATGGAAATTGATGGAGTCGAAATTAGCTGCTATGGACTGTCAAATAACCTATTTCCCATATACGTCTGGTGTTAGTAGTACACTCATTAATTCAGCGCTGGCTGATCTTAGAGAGTAACATCTTAAATCGTTGATATTATGATTTGATTGAAATATTTCCATAATTATATAAATCGTTTTAAGGTATCTATGCGGATAGGTATCGAGAGAACTTCTAAAATAACTATCAGCCCAGTAATAATGACGGTTGGAAGAGTGTTTCCTTATTTGTTATTTCATGGTTGGCGTTAGATAGTATAGACTTTTATTTAAGTATTTTTTTTAGAAGCGAATAAATTACGGTCGATACCGCTTTCCGTTGTACGACTTCACATATTTCTAGGAACGCTCTTGCTAAATTTTATTCTTAACACGTTTATTGTGAAGTTGTTTTTGGCTGTATTGCGGTTTATGTTGAATGTAGCACTTGCTCGTTACCTAGGCCCAGAGCTTCGTGGTTTATACTATGTGCTCCAGAATATTGTCGGCTTCATTGCGTCGTTCTCGACGGCTAGTATTGGTGAAGCATATATCTACTATCACGGTAAGGAAAAGCTATCATTAATAAGTATTAAGATACTTAATATACTCGTGGTTATTGCGGGTACTTTGTCCGCGACACTGTGTCTGTCTTTGATGTTTCATGCCAACATAAATGAAAAACTGGATGCTGCTGTATACTTTTGGCCTTCGCTAATCCTATGTGTTTTTCTTGTTTATGAATACCTTGTTTTGCAGGAGCTGAAGGCGCGACTCAAAATATATAGAGCAAACATCTACTATTCGTTTAGCAAATTATTTCTGTTGGTAATGGTACTGCAGAATGGGGATGCGCTTGAGCCTGTAGATGTAGTCATCTACAATATATATGCGATAATCTTTTTGTTGGTGTCTCTGCTTCTGCACGCTTCATACTTTGGAGAGTTCCGCCAGTGGGAAGGTTTAAGTGCGGTTAGAAATGATTTTACACGATGGCGGGATTATGCGAGCTTTTCTATAAAAGCTCACTTCGGGACCATTCTTAATCTTGCAGAGTATAGAGTTGATGCAATCGTTGCGGCCTATATTGTGGATATTCGGCTTCTTGGTATATATAGCGTGGTTCTATCAATAGGTCAGATTAACTATTATATTATTAATAGCGTCAATACAGTCCTTTTCCCGAGTATCGTTCGAGGCAATGTCGATATTCCCGGCTTCCTTCGGGTGTTACGTCTGTCACTCTTACCTGTCTTAGTAGTCACGAGTTTCTTAGTGCTGATTATTGACAGTGTGGACCACCTAATTTTCGGGGTCGAATATGACGAGGTAGGAAAATACTTCATTTGGATGGCCCCAGTAATAATCTTAGAGTCATTTAATCGCCTATTAGCAACTCTTTTAAAATCAAGCAACGCTCTCGGCGTATTCAATAGAATTGCTATTATCTCGATTTTAGTCTATTTACCTATGCTGGCTATATTAGGGAATTATTTTGGCCTGTATGGTTTAATCGTTGCGAGTTTTATCTCCTATTTAATAAGGGCGATAATGTACTCTCGGTGGATGAAGTCTATTGCTCCAGAATATGTGAAGTTGCGGTACTTCATACCAAGCGTACGTGAGCTAATCACTGTGGTAAAAATGAGATGATAAATGTTGTGCTATTCATAACGTTTGTAATGCATATGTGCGCGTTATATATCAGAAAACTCAAGGTGAAGGAGAACTTCACGATAGACTATTTCGCTCTATTTTTATTAGCGAGTTTTCTTTACAACTTTCTCGGCCAATTTACTATCATAAAATATGATGATATCGATGGGCCAGAAACACTTCTTTTCTCTGTTTTTATTTTAGCCAATAGCGTGGTGCTTGTAGTGGCAGCCGCCATATTTCCTAAGTTCGATATTTGGGGCTCGGCAGCCAAAAACCCAAAGTCGTTAAAGTATTTTGTGGTAGGTTTTGTAGCTCTTTGCATTGGGTATGTTTTTTGGCAGTTGAATTATGCGAGAGTTGGTGGGGTTTTAACGTCTATATTTGAAACTTTTAACCGGGTGGATCGAAATGCGATGCTCACTGAGCAGCGGGGTAACCTCCCCTACGTACATTTTTTCTTTATCGCGAATGTATTTCTCTATTATGCGTTTCTTCTTAAAACGAGCAGTATTAAAAAAAGCGTAGCTTACACCTGTTTATTAATGTTTCCTCTGCTTGCATTCTTCCTTTTAGAGGGTGAGCGCTCTTCACTCTTGAAGCATCTTCTTGCTTTTTGGTTCGTAACCGCATTTTACAAACGGTCCGCTCCAGCGATAAACTATCGTTTAGTATCGGTCGGTCTCACTGTAGTTTTGCTTTTCGCGCTAATTGGCAATTTACGCTCCCACTTAGTTATTTGGCTTGTTACTGGTGATCCTATTCGCGTCACTAACCAGATTGCCCTTAAAGGACCAAGTCTTGTAATTCCTAATGAATTTTCAGCGGTATTGTTTACCGCCAAAAAAAATTATAGTTGGATGAATCAGGGCAAGCTTGTCTACGATTATGGATACACCTTTTGGCAAGGAATTCCTTATCTATTTCCTCGAAGCGTTTATGACCTCGTAGGTCTTGTAAAGTCACCGACGGTAGCAGACGCATTTGGAGATTCTATAGCCAATGAGTTAGGCGCAGTCCGAAAGATGGGCTTTGGCATGTCAATTCTTGGGGAAAACATCAAGAATTTTGGATATTTTGCTATATTTGGTCAGCTGTTCGAGTTGTTGCTTCTTTTTGTAATATTATTTGGTATCTCAAAGTTAAAAAGCGCTCAAATAGTAAGTGTTGCATTGATACCGTGTTTTTTCCTAATTAATAGGATGGCGTTTGCTTCGGTATTTTCGACGATAATGTATGTATTTGTTATCTCCTGGATTTTTATATTTTCATATGATGCTGTTATGTCTTTACGTTATAAAAAAAATAGGATGTAAAGGGGAGATGTTAAATTGCAGGAATTCAAATATAGGTTTGATAGAGGTTTGGGTCTGCTAATAATGAGAATTAATATTTCAATTCGTGGTCATAATTTGTTAAGATCTCCGCACAGGGTATAGGCTGAACATTTGTAACATACCACGTTTAGTTGGAGTGAAATATTGATTCAGCAACTCCACAATCCAAAATCAATTCCGATTCAAGAGAGCTCTTGGTTCATGCATCGATGATGCATGTCACCTGTGTTCGAGTGCATCATCTTACTATTGAAAATATAAGGTTGTAATATGAAAAAAGTTGTTTATGTTGGTATGAGTGCTGATTTGATTCATCCGGGGCATTTAAACGTATTGAAAGCGGCTGCAGAACTGGGTGGAGTGACAGTTGGCTTGCTAACCGACCAAGCGATTGCAAGTTATAAGCGTTTGCCGTATATGTCTTTTGAGCAACGTAAACAAGTGGTTGAGAATTTGAAAAGTGTCGATAAAGTTATAGCCCAGGAGACTCTTGACTATGTTCCAAATTTAAAAGTACTCAAGCCTGATTTTGTGGTTCATGGTGACGACTGGAAAGAAGGGGTGCAACGGAATGTTCGTCAACATGTAATTGACGTTTTGGCAGAGTGGGGGGGCGAGTTGGTTGAGGTTCCCTACACGGATGGGATATCTTCAACACAATTAAACAAAGTTTTACAAGAATTGGGTACAACACCAGACTTGAGGCGAAATAAGTTGCGTAGGCTTCTAGATGCTAAGCCTCAATTACGTTTCATGGAAGCACACAATGGACTGACTGGATTGATTGTAGAAAATATCGGAATTGATACCTTGGGAGCTCGAAAAGAATTTGATGGCATGTGGGGAAGTAGCCTTACGGAATCGACTGCAAAAGGAAAGCCGGATATTGAGGCGGTCGATGTGACGTCGAGAGCCCAGACGCTTAATGATATTCTGGAGGTAACCACAAAGCCGATTATTTACGATGCAGATACTGGCGGTAAAATTGAGCATTTTAAGTTTACAGTTCGTACTTTGGAGCGTTTGGGTGTATCAGCCGCCATAATTGAAGATAAAATTGGCCTCAAGAAAAATTCTCTATTTGGTAATGAAGTTGCTCAGCAGCAAGATAGCATTGAGGGATTTTGCGAGAAAATAAAAGCAGGTAAAAAAGCTCAAGTCACCGATGAATTTATGGTCATTGCTCGGATTGAAAGTCTTATTCTAGAAGCAGGGATGGAAGATGCTGTCGAAAGAGCGAAAGCTTACATAGAGGCAGGTGCTGATGGCATCATGATCCATAGTCGCCTAAAAGATCCGGCGGAGATATTTGAGTTTTGTGATCAATATGCACAATTCGAACGTCGAGTGCCGCTAATCGCAGTACCATCCAGCTATAATCAAGTCACAGAAGAAGAATTACATGAAAGGGGTGTTGATATTGTTATATATGCAAACCACTTGTTGCGAGCTGCTTATCCAGCGATGATTGACGCTGCAACATCAATTCTTGAAAATTGTCGTTCAGCAGAATTAGATTCAAAATTATTATCGATCAAAGATATTCTTGAACTAATACCGGGAACAAAATAATGCATAGCCCAGAGGTTATCTTCGACTTACTTCGCTCCCATGGTATTAGTCTATTCACTGGTGTACCAGATTCATTGCTTAAAGATTTTTGCGCTTTCGTTACTGACTCGATGAGTAAGGAGCAGCATATAATTGCAGCCAACGAGGGTAATGCAATTGCTATCGCTGCGGGCCACTACCTTGGAACAGGGCAGCCAGCTTTAGTGTATATGCAGAATTCGGGTTTAGGAAACGCTATTAACCCTTTGCTTTCGCTAGCCGACTCAGAAGTTTACAGTTTGCCAATGTTACTGATGATTGGATGGCGAGGTGAGCCAGGGGTAAACGATGAACCTCAGCATGTCAAACAAGGGAGGGTCATGACAAATTTGATGGATGCATTGGAAATTCCTTGGTATAGGTTTAGTGCGGATACTGAGTGTCCGCGCGAAGTGATCACCAAAGCGATTACTCAAATGAAGGAGACTCAGGCGCCAGTTGCTCTTTTAGTGAGCAAAGGCGCGTTTGAGAAGTATAGCTTGCAGCACGAAAATCCAGCAAAATTTAAAATATCTAGAGAGCAAGCCATAGAGAATATACTTGAGCACCTAGGCGAATCAGATCTAGTTGTTTCAACAACTGGCATGACTTCTCGCGAGTTATATGAACTTAGAGTGAAAGCGCAACAAGGACATAGTAATGACTTCTTGACGGTTGGCGCGATGGGGCATACCGCTTCAATTGCATTAGGTTTGGCCAAAACTCAGTTCGATCGAAGGGTTTTTTGTATTGATGGTGACGGTTCAGTACTAATGCACATGGGGGCATTGGGAATTGTTGGTTCTAGCGGTACAAAAAACTTTATTCATATTGTAATTAACAACGGTGTGCATGATTCTGTTGGAGGCCAGCCTACGGTAGGTTTTGATATAGACCTTCCTGAAATCGCTAAGAGTTGTAATTATGCTCACGTCTTCTCGGTTGACGAAAGAGTGAACTTGTCGGAGTGCTTAACGAATGTTCGACTGCTCGAAGGACCAATATTTTTAGAGGTAAAGGTTAACAAGGGTGCACGTGATAATCTTGGTCGACCGAAGAGTACCCCAATAGAAAATAAATTGGCCCTAATGTCATTGATTGGGAGCGATAATGCTTTATAGCTGGAATTACCATATGCCTGTTTCTGTCCAATTTGGAGCAGGAGTTCGAGCACAATTGGTTGCATCCGTTGTTGATAAGCGCTGTCTCATAGTTGCGTCTGAACGAGGTCGTAAACAATTTGAAAGCGACTCAATTCTGTCTGAGTTTATTCGAGCAAATCGCGTTATTTGGGTGGATAGCATTAGCCCGAATCCAGGGATTGATGAGTTACAAGCACATATTGAAAACCTAAAAGGTAAAAAAATCGACATTGTTGTTGGTTTCGGAGGAGGCAGCTGTCTTGACGCTGCGAAAATAGTTTCATTGGGATTGCTGCCTGAGGTTAAGAATAACACTCTTCGGGAGTTGCTTGATAATCCCATCCTACATAACTCAATAAAACGACCGCCACTGTACACAGTTCCCACCACTTCTGGCACAGGTAGTGAGGTTACTCCTTTCGCGACTGTTTGGGACCATCAGAAAAAGAAAAAGTATTCAGTATCGAGCCAAAAGAGTTTTCCCTGGGTCGCCTATGTTGACCCTGAATTAACGATGGATCTCCCTGTCGAAGCTACCATAAGTACGGGATTAGATGCTATTAACCAAGCAGCTGAATCTGTATGGAACAAATCGGCGACACCCATTACACTATTTTACGCATTTAAAGCGCTAAAACTTGGCCTAGAGGCTTTGCCTAGATTGTTGGATAGTGACTGTGGAATCAGCGCTCGAATATGCATGGCGGAGAGCAGCCTATTTGCGGGGATGGCCATTAGTCATACCCGCACCGCACTTTGTCACTCAATTTCTTATCCGCTGACTGCTCATTTTGGTGTCCCTCATGGATTGGCCTGTGCATTCACGATGCCAGCAGTTTTACGACACAATCTAAAGTCTAAAGATTCTAGGTTCGAAGATCTTGAGTTATTTCTAAACCAAGGAAAATTAGTTCGGGTGTTTGACCGTTTAAATGAAAAGCTAAACGTTCGTGATAGGGTGCTGGCTTTTGTACCAGAACCTGAAAGCTTGTTTGATCTTATCCCAGAGATGTATACGCCCGAGAGAGCCAATAATAATATTAGCGAAGTAAATGAGGATGACATTAAGTCAATATTAAGATTTTCGGTAACTGGTTGAAGTATGAGGAATAGTAAAGACCTGAACATGTGGCAGAGTAAACGAACAATACTTCGGGTTGGCACTTATCCAACAATAGAGCGCCGCGGAATGGGGTATCATTCATACAAAATTGGAAACCATACTGGCTTTAATACTGTTTTTTTGGCCCCGAAAGATAACGGCCAACGATTGCCTGAAATAGAGGGAGTCAACCTTGTTGAAAAAGACTTTTATATGGTGCCCAGACCCAAAAGTGCCAAATTACTTAGCAAAATTAGTTTTTTGGTCAAGCGTCTGTTTTCCATTTTCATGTTCTCGTTGCAGGGAATTATCCTGTTTCATCAAAATCGCTGCGAAATAGTGCATATACACTCTCCCATGTTTATATTAATCGCCCTGTACGCCAAGTTGATGCGTAAACGGGCTTACATTACCTTCCATGGCACAGATTTCTACCGAATAGAGAATTCTAAATTGTACAAATTCTTTGGGCGCTTTCTGAATGGTGCTTTTGCCATATCACCTGCTATGATCAAAAAGCTTAGGTCAGTCCATGGTGATGGTCGTGTCAGGCAAGTATCTAATGGGGTTGAACATGACATATATCAAAATAAAAATAAATATCGATATCGTTCTTTTCTGGCGGTTGGTACTTTAAAGGACGAAAAAGGATTCGATATTTTAATCGAAGCTTTTAAGATTTTTCTTGATTCTGACTCCGCCAACGAGAATTTTACGTTGAAAATTGCTGGAGATGGCCCACTAAGGACCGCGCTTGAAGATATGATAGATCGGTATAACCTCAACGCTAGCGTTGAGATACTAGGCCATGTTGATACTGAAAAGCTAGTGTTACTGTACAACGAAAGTGAAGTTTTTGTTCTGTCTTCAATATCTGAAGGGTTCCCGAAAGTATTGCTTGAGGCTGCTTCGTGCGGTTGTAAAGTCGTTGCAACGGATGTTGGAAGCGTTACAGAAATTTTCCAAGACTACCCCTTAATTTGTAAACCAAATAATAAACAAGCACTGGCGGATGCTCTCTCATCGAGCGTTGTAACTAGCTATGGCACGCTGGTTAGTAGTTACCAAAATGCTCTGAATAAGTACACATGGGACAATGTCAGTGCTGCCTACTTTAAAATTTATGGGGAAGATTAATGATCACTTTAAGTGAAGTTAAAGAGCGTGCAAAGAAAAAAAATAATGATAGCTTCAAAAAATTATTCTTTTTCTCTTCTAGATTTTCAATATATTTTAGCTGGGTTTTTCTTAATATTGGGTTCAATGCAAATCAGGTTACAGCTGTGTTTTTTTTGACTGGGTTTGTGAGCGGTATATTTTTCTTAAGTTTTGACCCGTTGTATATTTTAGTTGGGGTTATACTTTGGCGGTTACATATCATTTTTGACCTATGCGACGGTGAAGTTGCCAGGTTTACCCAGTCTTTTTCTATCAATGGCGCTTACTGGGATTATATGATTCATGCCGTTTTATTTCCGATGTGTTTTTTTTCTATTACTTACTCATTAAGTCAGCATTTTAGTAACCCGCAATTTCTCATTGTCGGAGCGGTAGGCGCTATCGTGCTGTCCTTGATGCTAGCTGTGAAAAATAATTATTATCGCGCGATGTTGTTCTCTGGTGAGAGTTTGGATGTTTCTAAAAGTGCGCTACAAAAACATGAAGCTAAATATAGTTTAAAAGATATTATTCTATATGTTACGAGCTTCGATGCTATGTTAATCATATATTTGAGTTTTTGTTTGATTGGTGCGAGCCAATATATGTTTTTTGGGTTGTTAGTTTGTTACCTATTATTCTTTTTTATGTTAAGTGCGGCTAAGTTTTTTCTTTTCAGTCGTGATGGACTGTATCGTCGGAGAAGCTAGATAAATTATTTGATAATACGATTCATCGGTACGGCATTGCATACTGAAGTACTTGGGTCAGGATCAGGTCGGTGGGGCTTAGAACCGGTTACCGCTGTCAGATCTGACCAACCAACAAAAAACGCTATTGTAAATTTCAGCGCACTGATAGAAAGTCGGTGACGGTCGCAGTCGGTCAGGGTTTGGATTCGAGGGTCAAATCATCAGGTTTTCAATCGCTGGGCCAAAGTTTTCGATCACGCAAAAAATTTTTAGATGGGCTAACCGGGACTAGTCGTCTCTTTGCGCGCTCGGTTCCCACTGAAACTGCCTCTAACGTCAGCGCTTTGCTCCCCGCATCCGGAGCGAATGCCAGAAGATAGGTAATAAACGCGCCGACAATCGCACCCATGGGATCGTCCTCCCAGGGACGCGGACTCAGCCCAAGTAACCTGCTTGCTCGAGGAACTGTGAGAGGCGCCTGGCAACAGTGTGGGGAATGACATCCAAACTCATACGTTTAGGCGGTTTGGCCGGGCAGAAGTAGCCTTTGGCATCTGAGAACCCAATCAGGTCTAACGTGTGGGAATACGAATTTTTATTTAGGGCCGAATGGGAACGTCGAATCAGCGTAACCGCCCCACTCTGGGCTCGTGAGTTGATGGTCATGCGAGCCCTGATCAAGAATGTACTGGTGATGTGATTTACGATGGTTAGTGCTTGCCTCATTACCCTCGGGCAAGCCATAAAGGTGTTAGCGTTGGGTCGACTTGAACCGCCGACCCCAGAATTAGTGCTGTTCGATTATTATTAGAATTGATTATTTATTTATTAAATAATACTATTTTCGCAAAAAATTACGCTGGAAGTTTTATGAAAATATGTCACGTGTGTGCGGTTGATTTTACACTGAAGCGATTAATAGTTCCTTTAGTCGAAGCCCAGTTAAAGCAGGGCCATATAGTTAAGTCCGTATGTTCGTTTGGTGGGCATTTAGATGATCTTAAAAGAATCGGTTACGAGATTGAAGTTATTCCCATTTCGCGAAACCTCTCTCCGATCAAGGGGCTTGTTTCTATTTGGCGTCTTTTCCTCTTTTTTCGTAGGGAGTCTTTTGATGTGGTTCATGTGCATACTCCCGTAGCGGCATTTTTGGGACGAATCGCAGCTTTCTTTGCGAGAGTTCCTTTCGTTGTTTACACCGCGCATGGCTTTTATTTCCATGATGATATGCCGTTTTTAAAGAGATGGGTGTTTATTTGTGCGGAACTTTTTATGCGACCTTTAACTGATTTGCTTTTTACTCAAAGCAGTGAAGATGCGTTAAGTGCCGTTTCGCTTAATATTATGAATAAGAATCGAATATTTGATATTGGAAATGGAGTCGATACCAAAAGATTTGATCCATTTGTCATATATGAATCCGATGCGTTCAATCTGCCAGAAAACAAAGTGGTTATTGGCATGGTCAGTCGTCTTGTTGAGGAAAAAGGTATTGTCGAATTCTTGGAGGCAGCCAAAAAGCTTGCTCTAGATCATCCTCAGGTGTATTTCCTGTTAGT
>CEST01008283.1_pt1 | contig 19134 bp, 18 predicted proteins | sample 326921 | NCBI WGS metagenome assembly CEST01 (sample SAMEA2621509, study PRJEB7988) | marine metagenome | biome: marine biome (ENVO:00000447); feature: surface water layer (ENVO:00002042); material: "saline water (ENVO:00002010), including plankton (ENVO:xxxxxxxx)" | depth 5 m
TTCAGCTACAACTTGACGATACACGCAATAATTTATACTATTAAAACGTTAATTCGCAATATATTTGCGTTAAAGCTTATTTTTGAGGAATACAATGGCCACCTTAGACCGCTACGACCTAAATATATTGCGTCACCTTCAAGACAACGGCAGCCTATCTAATCAAGAGCTAGCTGAACGAGTCGGTCTTACGGCTGCACCTTGCTCTCGCCGCGTTAAACAACTGGAAGAAGAGGGTGTTATTCGTGATCGTGTAGTACGCGTTAATGATCGTGCAGTTAACCTCAACCTCACTGCCATATTGCATATTATTATGGACAAACACATCCCTGAGCGCTTTGCCGAATTTGAGCAGGCCGTAGCCCAGTTGCCTGAAGTAATGGAGTGTTACTTGATCACTGGTCACGAAGCTGATTATCAGCTCAAAGTAGTCGTACCAGACATGGATCGCTACCATGACATTCTATTAGGAAAAATCACCAAAATTAAGGGCGTAAGTGGGGTAAAGTCTGCCTTCGTTATGCGCAAAGTACTCGATAGTACAGCGTTGCCTTTGGGGTATGTAAGGGACTAGTTTGAAGCTTTACGCCAACTTAAGTCTTGCAAAGCATTTTGCAGCCGCTGTTGCGACCAATTCTCTTCTATCCCTTGAAGTAATAAATCACGTCCACTTAACGGCCTTAGGCTTGCGCCTGGCGCATCACGATCCATGTTGCTAGAAAATGGGTAACTGTCACTTAGGGCTGTAGCCACAGCAGATAACTCATCGCTGCTCAAAATGGCAACAGTGAGCTGGTGGTAACAAGCCAGTTGCATACGTTGCTGGTCGATAGACTCCATCTGTTTACCAAATGCAGATGATATCTGTAATAAATTGGCCATACGCTCTACATCTGCGGACGTATTTGCGCCAGCGCCATGCATTAATGCTGGGTTAAAAAACATGCCATCCCCTTTTTCCAAAGGAACTTGCACCGCATGTTGGGCAAAATACGCTTTAAACTCTGGGTTACGATACAGTCCATAACCCTTTTCGTAACGCTGAGAGTAAGGTAATAATTTAGTGGGGCCAGACTCTATGGGCATATCTATATGGGCCACAGCACCCTGCAAGGTGAGCATGGCCGACATCACTTGCACGTGAAGTGGGTAGCGCTGTACCTCTTCATCATTAGTGAAACCTAGATGATAATCCCGATGGGGCTGTTGGGCCGCACCGCCGGGGTGAACTAGGTTAACTTGCGAGGTGATCTGGTAATCTGGGCCTAGCCAAGCTGAACATACCTCAGCTAGCAGTGGATTTTTGTAATAATCAATAAAAGCTTTGGAATCATGCACCGCCATTTTTTCCAAACAGTTCCACACACGGCTGTTAGCACCAGACGCTGCAAAGTGATCGGCTAATTTGTGTTGTGTCTTATTTTGTTTATGCAGTAAGTCATAAAATACTCGAGTTGCAGCGTCGACTACTGATAATTGATCAAATAGTTTACGGACTACAAAAACGCCTGCACCACGCTGCCAGCATTGAACCCACTCAGCAGCAACATCTGCCTTAGAGCTGGCATCTAAACGGCGTAATTCATCACCATCATAAATAGGGATATGAGCCGAAAAATCGACGGCAAATGGATAATCTTTAAGCGCTAGATGGGGCCTTAAACTGGCCTCAAAGGCCTTCATATTATGCATTCAATGTCTTCCTTATCAACGGGGTATCAATTCAGCTGATTTCACTCACTGCCACACTTCGGTTTTGTGCAATAGACACAATCGCAGCTTCCGCCAAACGTAATGCTTGCAAGCCATCGTTCATGGTAGGCAAGGCGACATCAGCACCGTTAAGGGCGGCAATAAAACTGGCCAATTCTGATCGGTAGGCAGCCTCGTAGCGCTCCAAGAAAAAATGTAACGGTTTGGCACTAGTCACACCCGCTTGCGTATAGCTGGTTAGGGTATTTTCATTGACGTTAGCCGCCGTTAACATACCTTGGCTTCCATGGACTTCAAAGCGTTGGTCATAACCAAAACTTGCCCGGCGGCTATTAGAAATTTGAGCTAATTTACCTGACGCTGTGCGCAAGGTCACTAAGGCAGTATCCACATCACCTGCCAAGCCGATAGCTGGATCTACTAAACAGGATGCTTGAGCGGTCACTTGTACTGGGTCTTCCCCCAAGAGAAAGCGCGCCATGTCAAAGTCATGGATGGTCATGTCACGAAATAATCCACCAGAGACGTTAATGTAATCAACGGGTGGGGGTGATGGGTCTTTAGAAATAATACTCACTAATTCAACGTCACCAATATCACCTGCAGCAATACGTTGCTGCAGCAAAGCAAAGTTTGAATCAAAACGGCGATTAAACGCCAGCATAGAGATAATAGGGCTGGCATTAACCTTGGCCACCACCTGCTGCACCCGCGCTAATGATAAATCGATTGGCTTTTCACAAAACACATGCTTGCCAGACGCCACGGCCTGCTCTATCAGATCAGCATGGGTATCGGTGGCCGAACACACCAAAACACCATCAATAGATGCGTCTGAAAAAATGTCTTCCGGGGTCATTTGAGCACAACCCAAGGCCGCACTTAAGCTGTCGGCATTAGGTTGATAGGGGTCATGCAAAGCCACCAGCTCCGCGTGTGGGTTAAGGACCACATTATGACCATGAATTTTACCGATGCGCCCAGCACCAAATAACGCTAGTTTAATCATGTTAATGCCTGCTTAATCAATAATGCAATAGCCAGCGGCTAGGGCGGCTTGTTGCAATGCGTTATAGCCCATTACTGCGTATTCAAATGGGTTGGCTTTAGCAGGGTCTTGTTCTGCCTCAACAATGACCCAACCCTCGTAGTTCTTATCAGCTAAGGCTTGCATAAAGCGTCCATAGTCAATCATGCCATCACCTGGTACGGTGAATACGCCACGTAATACACAGTCAAGAAACGAATCTTTACTGCGATCAACTGTCGCCATAACATGCTCGCGAATATCTTTAGTATGAACATGGTTAATGCGATGACCGTAACGGTCTACCACACCCAAGAGGTCACCACCGGCAAACACCAGATGTCCAGTATCAACTAATAAGCCTACTGCATCACCCGTATTTTGCATCACTAAATCCAACTCTTGCTCAGTTTCAACGCCAGTGCCCATATGATGATGAAAGGACAAAGGCACACCTTCACTGGCACAATATTCAGCCACTTTGGTGAGGCGCTCTCCATAAGCGGCAAAATCTGCTGCTGGCAATGTAGGCTTGTCACACAGTGGCGCATTACGCACATTTTGCACCGTATTCCATGTTTCGCCATACACCAAAACGGCGGCACCTAAGTCACGAAAAAGCTCTAACTGAGGCCTAATATTGGCAATTTCTTGCTCTGCACTGATGTTTAATAACTGGCCCGAAAACCAGCCCGATACGAGTTTCAAATCGTGCTCTTTTAACACCCTATTTAGGCTGCCTTTGTCCTTAGGGAACTTGCCACCCGTTTCCGTTCCTGTAAATCCAGCTAAACGCGTTTCACGTAAGCAGGTTTCTAATGACGTTTCTCCACCCAGTTCTGGAAGGTCATCGTTAGACCAAGAAATAGGGGACATACCAAATTTAAGTTTCATGTGCGCATCTCTATTGTTCTATAACAAGGACGTTTATACAAAGCCCTATCAAGTCTTTTTCAGCATCCATTCATGGGCTGGGTCATTATAAAAATGCCATTCCCTAATGGGTCCAGCCATGACGTTCAAATAATAGCCTGTGTAACCATGAGGCACCCCCACTGGGTGATAACCCTTGGGCACTAAAACCACGTCACGATCTTCTGCAGAAAGGGTTACATCTAAACTACGGTCATCGGTATACACGCGCTGGTGAGCATAACCAGAAGCTGGATTTAAACGGTGATAATAGGTTTCTTCTAATAGGGTTTCTTCTGGGCTAGCGTCTCTATCATGCTTGTGTGGTGGGTAAGACGACCAATGACCAGACGGGGTAATCACCTCTACTACCAAGAGGCCATCAGCGGCCTCAGTTTCTGGCAAAATATTACGAACATAGCGCGTATTAGTGCCCTCACCCCTCACTTCTTGAGACATCGTCGCGGCATCTATTAGCCTCGCTGCCCCACTATTGCCTTGTCCAGGCGCACTGCACACAGCCACTTCCGCAGCATCTAAGGCAGTAATACTAATCGCTTCTCCTGCAGGCACGTATACAGCGCCGGGAGGCTGGTCAACAAACACACTGTTTCGGCCACCTATGTTATCCCAACTTTGTGAGCCCACACAGACGTTCGCTGTGCCTGTTAAAATAACAATACACAGCTCTCTCCCAGCCTGCTGGCACTCCAAAGTTTCTCCAACATTTAAATCGTGCACTGCAAAACCCACATAGGTCCAGCCCGCAGACTGAGGTGTTACCTGATGCACTTGGCTTGCGGCAGCCGGTTTAACTAATAATTTAGACATGGTTTAGTAGCCTCGCTCTGCCATTCGTTTGGCTGTCCATTCTTGGTGTTTAGCGACAACTTCTTCACGGGCTGACACTGATGGTACCTCAACCTCCCAGTAGGCTCCTCCAGGTGAGCAATGTAATGGGTCTGTATCGATAACTACCACACTCACACCCTTTCTCTCACGAGCGGCCTGCACGGCTTGCTTAAGCTCACCTATGTTAGCCACATGGTCAGCACGAGCTCCCATTGCCCGAGCGTGGCCAGCAAAATCAATTTGTGCTAATCCCTTATGGTAAGTGTCTTGTAATAAATTATTGAAGTTAGCGCCACCTGTGGCCATTTGCAGGCGGTTAATGCAACTAAATCCCCTATTATCTAACACCACAATGGTTAACTGTAAGCCCATACTCACGGCAGTTGCGATGTCTGAGTTCATCATCATGTAGGAGCCATCGCCTACCATTACCACCACTTCACGATCTGGACAGGCAAGCTTAGCCCCTACACCGCCACAAATTTCGTAACCCATACAAGAGTAGCCATACTCTAAGTGATAACCGCCCACTTGCTCTGCACGCCAATGTTTGTGTAACTCCGAAGGTAAACTGCCCGCTGCAGCAACCACTACTGCATTGACATCGACAGTGACATTTACAGCAGCAACAACTTGGGCATCTGATGGGATTGCCTGGTCATCTGCAGCCGGTAAAATACCTTCACACAGCAGTGCCCACGCAGAAATTCCTTCTTGGTTTCTTTGCTGCCAAGCCTCTGGAGACATGTAGTCACCCAGTTGTGATGACAGTGCTTGTAGACCCAACCTAGCGTCGCTCAATAAGCTTTGGGCGCGGTATTTCACCACGTCTATAGGCTGCACATTAAGTTGAATTACTTGCCCTTTGAACAAGGTGTTAGAGCCTGAAATAAAGTCTTGTAACCGCGTACCCACGGCTAGCACTACATCTGCGTTAGCCGCCAATTCATTGGCACTATCGACGCCAGTCACGCCCACAGCCCCAGCATTTAAGGGATCACTTGCAAGCATTGAAGACTTGCCTGCTTGGGTTTCAATGACTGGAATCTGATGGCGCTTAGCAAAGGCTTGTAACTCGTTTTCTGCCAGTGAGTAACGAACCCCACCACCGGCCACAATGACAGGCTGCTTAGCCGCTAATAAAGTGCTTACGGCTTGATTTAATTCATGCTGATCTGGGCCTTGACGACGCAGGCGCCATACACGTTTTTCAAACATATGTTTTGGGTAATCAAAGGCTAAGGATTGGACATCCTGGCAAATACTTATGGTGGCTGGGCCACATAAAGCCGCATCCGTGAGTGCTACCATGGCTCTAGGCAAAGCTTGAATTAACTGCTCTGGTCGAGTAATACGGTGGAAATAACGACTTACAGGACGAAGTGCATCGTTCACAGTGCTACTACCGTCAGCAAAATTCTCAGATTGTTGTAATACTGGGTCTGGCTGACCTGAGGCAAATACATCTCCAGGCACCAACAACACTGGTAAGCGGTTAACGTAGGCTACGCCAGCTGCAGTAACTAAGTTAGTAGCTCCTGGGCCAATAGAGGTGGTGGCTACCATGACTTGTTGACGCTGACGGGCCTTAGCAAAGGCGATGGCCGCCAAAGCCATCGACTGTTCGTTGTGGCCTCGGTAAGTGGGTAACTGGTCTCGCACTTGATACAGTGCTTCACCGATACCCGCCACGTTGCCATGGCCAAATATAGCCCATACGCCTGCAAAAAAAGGCACTTCCTCGCCATCATCTAGCTCAACATGTTGATTGATCAAGAAACGAGTCAAGGCTTGGGCAGTGGTTAATCGAATAGTTTGCATGGTTGTTGACATAGCAGGTTACTCTTGTTTGTTACTTTTGCACTTGGGCATTATCCCAAGCGGCAATGATTAATTGATATTTTTTCGCCATTAACGCTACAGCTTGAGCGTCGTCAAGGTGGCCTTTTAACCAGCCCTGAGCGGCTTCAGAAAATAGTGTACGACCAACGGCAAACCCTTTTACCCAAGGTTGTTTAGCCGCTGCATAAAATGCCTCACTAATGCTTTCAATCGTGCCATTTAAACCCAAAACAATGACACCTTGGCAATAAATGTCATTTTTATCGATCACCTCACCCACTGACAGCCAATAAGCGTCATTTAATGCTGGCTCTAGCTTCCACCAATCGGGTCTAACACCCAGGTCATAAAAGTGCTGCATAATAGACGAAACTTGATCAAAGGCAGGGCTGTTGCCCTCTCTGGCTGTAATGATTTCCAGCAGCCACTGATGACCCGTAAAGCGGCACGCACGGTCTAACTTAAGTATTAACTGTTCGTGGTGTTGGCGAGTGCCCGAATCATCATCTAATCGATAGGGGCATAATACTTTAACCGTTTGGTTAAGCGGCCAATCAGACAAATGCTGCACTATTTCACCTTCAGCCTCTAGCTGCAAAGGAAATTCTCCAGAGGCTTCTATTGGCCTGCCAATCCATGCATTCGTACTGGTTATTTGATGCAATGCTGCTCGGCCTGTTCGGTCATCCAATAACATGCCAAAACCAGCGTCTTGCCCAGCTTCTTGCTGTGCTGCTTGAACTGCAAGCTGTTTAAATTTGGCAATATCAGCGGGTGATTTACCGGCAGATTCGGCCCATTGGTTAAACTGATACCGGTGATCTATAGCGAACGCCACTAAACGATTGTGTTTTTTATGTCGATTAGTTGTGCGATGGATATGGTTAAGCACGGGGTCAAAGCGCAACGCTTTATGCTCACTCCCATGGGCTAGAAAATATTCTAATTCCTGCCATGAAGGCACAGCCGGCGCACAACCATGACGCGATACTGCAAAGGCACCACACGCATTAGCATAGGCACAGCTGGTAGGCCAATCTTCACCACCTAACCAACCCCGCAGTAAACCTGACATAAACGCATCACCGGCTCCCAGCACATTAAATACTTCTACTGTAAAACCGGGCCCTTCAGCGCCCGATTGCCAGCCATTGATGTCACCCTCAAAAACGCGGCATCCTAGTGCCCCTCGCTTACATACTAAAGTTGCTTTAGACATTGCGCGCACAACAGCCAAGGCGTCAAGGCTATCCTCACAACCAGAAGCAATATGAAACTCTTCTTCAGTACCCACAATAAGGTCCATATCAGGCAGGAATGCTTGCACATGCTGACTAACAGTTTCATTGGCTATAAATCGGCTTTCTCCATCACCATGGCCTGCTAAGCCCCACAAATTGGGTCTATAATCAATATCTAATACTACCTTTGTGCCATGTTTTTTTGCCAAATTGATGGCTTTTCGGCTCGCCGCCGCAACTTTAGGTGTGCTTAGATGCGTGCCCGATAGGAGCAAAGCACGGCTTGAAGCGATCAAATCTTCATCGATATCATCTTCGCATAAAGCCATGTCGGCACAGTTTTCACGATAAAAAATAAGGGGAAACTGTTCTTCGTCTTGGATACCTAGAACAACCAAGGCCGATAAACGTTCAGGATCAGTCTTCACCCCTTGCACGTCAACGCCCTCAGCTTGCATAGTTTCTCGAATAAAGCGCCCCATGTGCTCATCACCTACGCGGGTGATCATGCCAGACTTAAGCCCCAAACGAGCAGTGCCTATAGCAGTATTGGCCGGGCTGCCACCAACATACTTGGCAAAACCGCCCATATCCTCTAACCGTCCACCTACCTGCTGACCATAAAGATCAACACTAGAGCGTCCAAAGCACACCAGATCCAAACTCTTATGTTTCATATGTAAACCCAAAGGATATATATTCCAAAAAGTGAGTAAAAGAGATTAATTATTTAACTGTTTTATCTAATTCAGCACGCACTCTTCCTGTCTCTACAGCCAAGCAAAGTGCCAAGCACATCGTTGCCGATAATCCCCGAAAACCACTCACTTCCTCTTCCAACACCTCTAAATGAAAATCATCAGCTCGGGCTATTGGGCTTAGGGTTGAGTCTGTTAACGCCACAACCTTGGTGTTATTAAGTAAACAAATATCCACCAACTCACGGGTGTTGGCCGTATAGGGGCTAAAGCTAATAGCCAGCAGTACATCATCAGCTTTTAACATGCGGGCTTTGTCTGCCATGCTATGAGGCATGCCCGATAAAACCACCGATTGCACGCCAAGCTTTACTAAGGTGTAGTGTAAGTATGCCACGACAGGCTCTGCCCGACCTTGGCCAGCAATGTATACCATTCGGGCTTGAGCTAACTGTTTACTTGCTTTGAGTAACGCGCTTTCATCGACGTTCTGCTCCAAGCGAGAAATTGATGCTGCAGCAGCTTGGGTAAAGTGGGATAAAACAGTTTGCTCTCTGTCTGCAGAGCGCTGCATAGAGTTCAGGCGCTCTGAATAAGGCTGAGGCACATGCCGCATACTTTCCTGAAATACAATTTGCATGTCAGAAAAGCCTTGATAACCGATAGACTTTGCAAACCGAACCATTGTAGATGGTGTTACACCTACTTGGTCGCTAATTGAGGCAATAGTATTTAAGGCAATAACATCGGGGTTGTGCATCGCAAACACTGCAACACTCTGTAACCGTTTAGGCAGGTCTTGATAATGATCTTGTAACCAAGGTTTCAACTCGCTAAACACCCGGGGCGGCTTTACTTGAATAACTTTTGTCATAGATCAACCAACATTGTGAACTTCTATTTCATGTGGCCGACATGGCCACTTATTACTGGGTAAAAATCATAACTACCATGACTAGATTTCAAAACTAAAAAGCTAACTAATCACTGCTCAATAAAGGTTAACAGGACAAGCCAACGTCGCTAAAGCAGAACCTATAACCAAAGACTAATGCACGGATAGCCTGAGTATACGTAAATCAATTTATTTATGGAATATTTATTTCAAAAATAAAAATGTTGAAATTTATTTTTGAAAATGGTACAAATTGATCCGTCTCAAGTATGTTTGTGCAGGTTCTCTTTTAACAACCTGCACTGTGTATTTGTTAGCACAAGATTTAACCTAGGGCAGCTGCCTTGAGTTATTGAAGTAGTAATATTGAGCAACCGCGGAATACTCCGCACAACAAACACTAAAAATTAGCCTAGCTAAATTTTTAGGAGGAAAATAATGAAAAAAATTAATTTGTTTGCAGCCACAGCTCTATCTGTGGTTATGGCTACCGGCGCAAATGCTGCAACCATTGGATATTTAAGCTCGAACTTTGACGACAACTTTTTAACTTTGATGCGTGAAGCTGCTAAAGCTCACACTGAGGAAAGGGGTCACACTTTCCAAATAGAAGATGCCCGTGAAGATGTTGGCACCCAACTTAGCCAAGTACAGAACTTTATCGCTTCTGGCGTTGATGCTCTAGTAGTAACAGCAGTAAGTGCTGCAGCAACCCCTCAAATGACTAAGATGGCTAACTCAGCTGGCATTCCAATCGTTTATGTTAACCGGATGCCATCTGACTCAGCTAGCTTAGGCGGCACAAGTACGTTTGTTGGCTCTAATGAAACTTGGTCTGGCACCTTAGCAGCCTTTGAATTATGTAACCAAGCTGGCGGTGCAGGTACTGCGGTAATGCTGCAAGGTATTTTGTCTAACGAAGCTGCTGTAACGCGCTCTAAAGACTTTGAAGAAGTGCTAGCATTGTCTATGTGTAATGGCATTACACTAGAAGCTGTAGAAGTTGGTAGCTGGCAGCGTTCTAAAGGCAATGACATCGTATCTAACTGGTTAAGTTCTGGTATGAAGATCGATATTGTATTTGCTAACAATGACGAAATGGGCCTAGGCGCAGTTCAAGCCTTCAAAAATGCCGGCATTAGCATGGATGACGTACTTATTGGTAGTGTAGACGCAACTGCTGACGCACTAGCGTCTATGGCAGCAGGTGAATTGGATGTAACGGTATTCCAGAATGCTGCAGGCCAAGCAACTGGCGGTATCGACGCTGCAATCGCTGCGATCAACGGTGAGTCTCTACCCAACGCAATTACCATTCCTTTTGAATTGGTAACTCCTGCTAACATGGCAGACTACATGGGCGCTAACTAAGTTATAACGCCTTAGTAATGAAAAAAACCTCTGGATATACTCCGGAGGTTTTTAGTTATGCATTTAATTTTTAGCTTTCAGTGTATCTAGAGAACACTATGAACAACCAAGACGACATCATTCTGCGCACCGAAAACCTTACCAAACGTTATGGCGGCGTTCACGCATTAGAAGAAGCCAACTTCACTCTAAAAAAAGGTGAACACGTTGCTATTGTAGGAGACAACGGCGCCGGCAAGTCTACCTTTGTGCGCCAAATTACTGGAGTAGAACAGCCTACCTCAGGGGACATATTTTTCGAAGGCAAACGAGTAGAATTTAGCTCACCATTAGAAGCGCGAGAGGCAGGTATAGAGTCTGTATTTCAAGACTTAGCCTTATGTAATGATTTAGACGTGCCTTCAAACTTATTTTTAGGCCGTGAAGAGTTACTCTTCAAGTTTGGACCATTTAGCATACTTGATGAAAAGAAAATGATGCAAAAAGCCAAAGCTGTATTAGAAAGAACGGCTATTAAGATTCCAAATTTAAGCAACCACGTGGGCGACATGTCCGGTGGTCAACGCCAGTGTGTGGCTATTAGCCGCTCTGCTAGCTTCGCATCCAAACTCATTATTATGGACGAACCTACTGCTGCACTTGGTGTGCAGGAAACTACCCAAGTAGAAAATATTATTCGCGGCTTAAAAGAGCAAGGGGTGCCGCTTATTTTAATCAGTCACAACTTACGCCAAGTATTTAACCTCGTTGACAAGATTTGGGTTTTTCGTCGTGGGCGAATCGTGGGCGAAGTCATTGCTGCCGAAACTGACGGCAATGAAATTGTTTCTATGATTACGGGCATGCAGGGCGGTGTTCACGAAAAAGCCAGCTACATATAAGAGATGACCATGTTTAAGCGAGAAAACCTCCCCGCCGAGGCCAGTATTTTTGCTGTATTTGTTGGCATCGCGGTATTATTTGAAGTACTAGGCTGGGCATTTGTAGGAAAAAGTTTTTTAGGTAATGTTCAACGCCTAGAAATTATTATTTTGCAGGTTTCTATCTTTGGTATAATAGCAGTTGGTGTAACACAGGTGATCATTACCTCAGGTATAGACCTGTCAGGTGGTGCTGTACTTGCTCTTTCAGCTATGGTGGCAGCAAGCTTTGCCCAATCAGTTGATGCTTTCGCCCCTATCTTTCCACAATTTTTGGGCTTACCTATTATTATCCCTATTGCAGTTGGTTTGGCCGTAGGTGCAGCTTGCGGGTGGATTAATGGCGCCATTACTGCCTACACTGGCATCCCTCCATTTATTGCTACCTTAGGCATGCTAGTGACCGCACGCGCTGTCGCCGTGATCTACACTGAAGGTCAACCAGTCTATTCTTTGTCAGACTCTTTCACTGCAATTGGTTCTGGGGCTTGGCCTGTATTGGTGTTTTTTGTTGTGGCTGTGATATTCCACCTTATTTTGAAGCACACCGTATACGGTAAACACACCTATGCTATCGGTTCTAACGAAAAAGCAGCCAGAGTGGCGGGCATTAATGTGCGACGCCACAAAATTATGGTGTATACCATTGCTGGGTCTTTATCTGGTTTAGCAGGCGTGGTCATGTGTTCTCGTGCCACCATTGCTCAGTCGGGTATGGGAACCATGTATGAGTTAGATGCGATCTCTGCCGTGGTAATTGGGGGCACCTCTTTGTTTGGTGGCCGTGGGCGAATTTCTGGCACCGTTATTGGGGTTTGTATTTTGGGGGTGATTACCTCTGGATTCACCTTTTTGCGCATCGATTTCTATTACCAAGAAATTGTTAAAGGCATGATTATCGTTGGCGCGGTAATGCTTGATCAACGCCGTCAAGCCAAACAACGCTCCCGCGCATAACAAGGACATTAACATGACATCATCTACAGGCGGTTACAAGACTGAAAAAAGTTGGAAAGACTGGCTCCCTAAAGACATCAGTATTTTAACGGTGTTACTTGGTACAGCCCTTATTTTTGAAATTCTTGGTTGGTTTATTGCTGGCCAGAGTTTTATTTTTAACACCCAGCGCCTTACCATTATCATTTTGCAAATGTCTATTATTGGTATTATTGCCATCGGTGTGACACAAATAATAATTATGGCAGGCATTGACCTATCTAGCGGCTCGATGCTGGCCTTTACTGGTATGGTAGCCGCAAGTTTGGCCCAAACATCTGACTACACCCGCGCGGTCTACCCGGCCCTAACCGACATGCCCGTTTTGGTACCTATATTTGCTGGTATTTTAATGGGCTTTGTTTTGGGCGGAGTCAATGGCGGTTTAATTGCGTATTCGGGCATCCCTCCGTTTATCGCTACCCTTGGAATGTTAGTCGCCGCTCGTGGTTTGGCACGCTGGTACACCAGTGGCTCTCAGGTGAGTTTCTTTATCGACGACTACGCTATTTTGGGCAGTGGCATTGTTCCAGTAATCATATTCTTAACCACAGCAATGGCATTTCATTTATTGTTGCGCTACACCCGTTATGGCCGTTACACCTACGCCATTGGTTCTAACGAACAGGCAGCACGAGTGGCTGGCATCAACATTAGAGCCCATAAGCTGTTGGTCTATACCTTAGCTGGAGGCCTATACGGTTTAGCAGCAGTCGTGGAAACATCACGCACTCTTACAGCACAATCAGGCGCTGGCATGTTGTACGAACTAGATGCCATTGCTGCTGTAGTAATAGGTGGTACTTCCCTCATGGGCGGCAAAGGACGCATTACTGGCACAATTATTGGTGTGTGTATTTTGGGTGTTATCACTTCTGGCTTTACCTTTTTGGGTATTGGCTCCTTCTACACTAATATCGTTAAAGGTATCATTATTGTTGCTGCAGTCGTTGCGGATCAGTACCGCAATAACAACAACGGCAACCGTTAATTCTTTTTATATTGATTACATAGCCCAACAGGCTTTTAGAGACACAGACATGAAAGAAATAGGTATAGGTGTTATTGGCACCGCTTTTATGGGCAAGGCCCACTCCATTGCATATGCGTCAGCTGGAACTGCTTTTGGCGGTAATTTACGCCCACGTTTGGAAATGGTTTGTGATCAAGACCCTCAAGTGGCTGAAGATAAGCGAGCAGAAATGGGCTTTGCCCGCTGCACGACCAACTACATGGATGTGGTTAATGACCCCAAGGTTGACTTGATTTCTATTTGTGTACCTAATTCTGTGCACAAAGAAATTGCTATTGCCGCACTTGCAGCAGGCAAACATGTTTGGTGTGAAAAACCGATGTCCACCAACTTGGCTGATTCCCAAGCTATGGTAGACGCTGCTGAAGCCAGCGATCAAAAAACCATTGTTGGTTATAACTATACCCAAAATCCTTTAGTACATGCCGCTCGTGACATGATTAACGAAGGTGTTATTGGCGAAGTCACAGGCTTTTTTGGAGTTTACGATGTAGACAACGAAGCTGATCCAGATCGACCTTACAGCTGGCGCATGAACCGAGAATTATCGGGTACTGGTGCCAATGCTGATGTCATGTGCCACTTAGTGAGTGTGGCCCATTTTATGACCGGCAGCGATATTAGCAGTGTAGTCGGTGAATATGACATTGTTTATGCCGACCGGCACGATCCAAAGACCAATACTCGTAAAACTGTGGACAATGACGATGTTTGTATGGCCATTGCTCGTTTTGACAGTGGCATCAAAGGTACCCTACGCGTAAGTCGTGTGGCTTGGGGCCGCAAGTGTGGTTTAAGCTGGGAAGTGCATGGTTCTCAAGGCATGATTCGTTTCGATCAAGAACGTCTTAACGAACTGCAACTGTATACCCGTTCTGACGATCCTCGACAGCAAGGTTTCCGTACTATTTTATCCGGCCCTTATCACAAGCCCTATGATGCGTTTTTACCTAACGCGGGCCACACTCTTGGTTATATAGATGTTAAAGCGTGTGAGCTAAACCAGCTGCTTACCACCATTGACCAAGGTGGCCAAACTTGGCCCTGTTTTGCTGATGGTTTAAAAATAGAAAAGGTAATGGATGCTATTGATCGCTCAGCTATGAGTGGCCAGTGGATGGATGTGAAATAACATGACTGACCTGCCCCACACTAGCACTAATAGAACTTGGCATGCACTAGTGCTAGGCCGTGCAGGGCTAGACCTTTACCCCCAAATAGATGGTGGCAAAACCCGCGATGCCTTAGGCTTTAGTGCCGACATGGGGGGATCTGGAGGTAATATTGCTGCAGCTATGGGGTGCGCTGGTGCAAAAGTGGCGTTATTATCAGCCATTTCAGACGATGCCGTTGGCTATTTTGTACGTCAACGACTGGCGCAATATAATGTTAGTGATACCTTTTTACAAACCAGCCAAGGCCATAGCCGAACAAGCCTTGCCATTGCAGAAGTAAGGCCATCAGACTGCGACGTGGTGATTTACCGCAATGACGCAGCCGATTTGCAGCTGCACTTAACAGACGCTATTCGCACAGCAGTCGCTAACAGTAACAACCTAATTGTCACTGGCACTGCACTTATCTCTGAACCATCTCGCTCAACAAGCCTGGAGTTAATGCAACATGCGAAAAGCAACGGTTGCACCGTGTGGTTAGACTTAGATTACCGCTCATGGAATTGGCCTGACCTACAAGCCACCCGAAGCATTTATAGCCTTGCAGCACAGCATGCCAATGTAGTGATTGGCAATGAAGAAGAATTTGCAGTGCTCACAGACCAGTTAGAGGACTACATCAAGCAAGCCAATTTACCCAAAATAGCACTACCCATGGGACAAACCGTTTTACTCAAACGCGGTGGCTATGGTGCTAGCTTATTTAGCCAAGGACAGCGCCTAGATACCGGCGTTTACCCAGTAACACCACTAAAACCTTATGGTGCTGGGGATGCGTTTTTGGGTAACCTAATACACCACTACAGTTGCCATGAGGATTGGCCGGCTGCCATTGCTTATGGCAGTGCCGCTGCTGCTATCGTCGTTTCACAACGGGGTTGTGCCAGCGCAATGCCAGGCCCTGAAGAAATTAATTTAATGCAACAGTCTATTACGATGACACCCACTGCCAAATGGTGTTAGCAACAAGTTTACTAGGAGTTATATATGCATATCCCACCTCATGATAACCAAAATAAAGCCATTGTTGACCGCAATGATGAGAAGACACCGTTATGTTATTTCAACATTGTTAAGCTGGTTAAAGGTGAATCCTTTACCTCAAAAGTTGAGGGTTATGAAACTTGTTTAGTCCCTGCCACTGGCAGTATTGACGTTAATGTAGCTGGGCAGCACTTTGATGCTGTCGGTAAACGTATGCACATTTGGCAAGGGGAGCCAGAGGGAGTCTATGTTCCTGTTGGCTGTGAAGTGACCTTTACTTGCGTCAGTGATGCTGCTGAAATCTTCGTCTCAGGAGCCAAGCATGACGAAGTATACCAGCCGTTTGTGGTCCGTGAAGCCGACATCGACCCAGTTCAATACGGTTCTGATGACACCAAGACACACCGCAAGATCAAACACATACTAGGTAAAGCTCAGGCTGGTAAGGTGGGACGTTTGTTAGTAAGCGAATTATTTACCGTAGGCGCTGGTGGCTGGTCTGGGTTCCCGCCCCACAAACACGATACTGATACGTTACCTACTGAATCGCGTCATGACGAAGTGTATAACTTCCGTTTTAATCCAGAGCATGGTTTTGGCGCCCAGTTTATTACGCAGGAAGGCGAAGACATGGGCGACGTTTACCATATTCGTAACAGTTCTACCATTCAAATAGAGAAAGGTTATCACCCTTGTGTAGCAGGCCCAGGCTACGAGATGTATTACTTCACTATTTTGGGCGGCTTGTCACAACGGCCATTACATCAAAATTTTCACCCTGAACATGTCTACCAGCTGGATACTATCCCCGGTATGAAAGACATGATAAATAAGTTTAAGTAGGCCACTATGTTAGTTAATTTATCAGACCTAATGCAGCCTGCTATGAAACATGGTTATGCTGTGCCTTGCTTTAATGTATTTGGCTACGAAGATGCCTTAGCTGTAGTAACCGCGGCAGAAGCTCGTAATGCCAGCGTCATTTTAGCCGTTAACTTAGACATGACGATGTTTATGCCATTGGATCATATTATAGGGATGCTCAAGCCCCTTGCACTAAGTGCAAAAGTGCCAGTATGTCTTCACTTAGACCATAATTATGATATTCCTACGGTACTTAGAGCAATAGATGCCGGTTTCACTTCGGTGATGTACGACGGTTCACAGCTACCCATTGAGCAAAATATTGCGGGAGTGCGGCAAGTGGTGGCCCATGCTAAAAATGTGGGTGTGTCAGTAGAGGCAGAAGTTGGCTCTGTTCCCTATGCCAGTGGCAGGGATCATATTAAGTCTGAACTAACAGATATTAATGAAGCCATGATGATGTTACAACAGGCCAAGCCTGATGTATTAGCCGTATCTGTGGGTAATGTACATCGCTTAGAAAACACCTTTGTGGATATTGATTTTATCCGTTTTGAAGAGCTACAAGCGGCTTTAGATGTGCCCTTAGTCATCCACGGTACCAGTGGTGTAAAAACCCATGATATACAAAAGCTAGCCAAGGGAAATGTGTGCAAATTTAACATAGGCACTTGCTTGCGACAGCGTTTTGGCAACTCGTTACGCCACACCCTTGCAACCGACCCTAATTTATTTGACCGGCTTACTATAATGAAGAACATTATTCCTGAGGTGAGCCAAGAAGCCGATAATATGATTGATCTTCTTGGCCAATAGCTAAGCTGGTCAACTAGCCTAATTCAGCCCACACGAGATACCTTCATGGCACAATTAACTGGCCTAAACAACAAAGTTGCCGTCATCACAGGTGGCAGTCAGGGCTTAGGCGCAGCCACTGCCCGCCTCTTTGCAGAACGGGGCGCCAAAGGCCTTATATTGTGTGGCCGGCAAACAGACAAAGGTCTTTTGGTAGCTGAAAAAATTCAACAGCAATACCCTTCCTGCAAAGTTCACTTTGTCACTGCAGATTTAGCCGATGTAGACTCACCCAAACGCATTATTGCTGCCGCACAAGAGTGTTTTGGACAATTAGACATTCTCATCAACGTAGCAGGACTGTCTGCCCGTGGCACACTATTAGACACCACACCTGAGTTATACGACCGCATTATGAACATTAATGTAAGAGCCCCTTTTTTTCTTATGCAAGAAGCGGCTAAATTAATGCGCAGTAACAAAAGCGACGGCACTATTGTCAGCATAGGATCCGTAGCGGCCTATGCTGGTATGCCTATGCTCACCGCTTATTGCACATCCAAAGGTGGACTAAACACCCTCACTCGCAACGCAGCCCACGCACTAATGCGTGACCGTATAAGAGTTAACTGTTTAAATATTGGCTGGATGGCAAGTGATGAAGAAGATGTTATTCAGCGTAAATATCATGGCGCAGAAGATGGCTGGCAAGAAAAAGTAGGTGCTGGCATGCCTTTTGGCCGGTTAGTCGATCCTGACGAAGTGGCTAGAGCTTTAGCCTTTTTAGCCAGCGATGAATCTGGGTTAATGACAGGATCAGTGGTTAATTTTGATCAGTCAGTATGGGCTGCTAGCGATGCTATGGTAGTGCCTGAGCACCGGCTGCCAGATTAAACCTGAGCTAATAACCAATTTTTGAACGCCCTTACATCTGGACGTTGCAGGTGTGTTTTAGGGCACACCACATAATACGCATAATCAGTAATTAGAACCTGATCAAACACCTTCACCAATCGACCTGACGCTAAATGGTCTTCCACAAATGGCGTAGAACCTAACGCCACACCCTGGCCATCTATTGCCGCTTGTATGAGTACATTGGTGTCATCTATGGTGGTGCCACGCCTGTTAGAGATGCCTTTTACTCCGGCTTGCCTTAGCCATTCATTCCAGGCATACGGACCAGCATCATGCAGCAAGGTGACATCAAGTAACTGCTCAGGTTTAAATAACGGTGGTTTATTAGCAAGCCATGTGGGGCTTGCTACAGGAAAAAAATCTAAGCGGATGATGGGGGTGCTCTCAACCCCCTTCCAGTCACCTCGACCATAAGTAACCGCAAGGTCAATGTCTTCACGTTCAAAATCAACGGCATTGTGGGCATGAAACAAACACAAATCAATTTCTGGGTAAAGTTGCCAAAACTCTTTTAACCTTGGCGATAGCCACTTAGCTGCAAAGGAAGGTGCTAAGCGCACGTTAAGTACAGAACCCCCCTTCTCTTGTTTCAGACTTACAACAGCGTTAGCAATGTCGTCAAAAGCGTCAGCTAGCACCGGCATTAAAGCCTCACCTTGAGACGTCAACGATAAGTTTCGTGGCAAGCGTTTAAACAGACTATGGCCTAAGTAGTCCTCTAAGCCTTTCACTTGGTGACTAATAGCAGCTTGGGTGACAAATAGCTCATCTGCTGCCCGAGTAAAACTTAGGTGTCTTGCTGCTGCTTCGAAAGCACGCAAACTATTGAGAGGGGGCAGTTTTCTGGCCATGCGTTAACCTCTTTTATAAGTCTTATTAAGGATTAGTTATTCTAATC
>CEST01078178.1_pt1 | contig 19113 bp, 12 predicted proteins | sample 326921 | NCBI WGS metagenome assembly CEST01 (sample SAMEA2621509, study PRJEB7988) | marine metagenome | biome: marine biome (ENVO:00000447); feature: surface water layer (ENVO:00002042); material: "saline water (ENVO:00002010), including plankton (ENVO:xxxxxxxx)" | depth 5 m
AAAATAATATCCTTTAATTATATAACCAATTCCTTTTGAGATGGTTTAAATCTTGTTAATACTATACCGTCAACAGCCTCCTCATACTCTCTCATAGTAGGTGTTCTACCTAAAATAGTAGATAATACAACTACTGGTGTTGATGACAATAGAGATTCTCCCTTTTTCTCAGCAGAATCTTTAACAACTCTTCCTTGAAACAAACGTGTAGAAGTAGCTATTACAGTATCGCCTGGTTCAGCCTTTTCTTGGTTACCCATACATAGGTTACACCCTGGACGCTCTAAATATAACATATTTTTGTATTTTGTACGAGCTGACCCTTTTGGTGCATTATCGTCAAATTCAAATCCTGAATACTTCACTAAAACTTCCCAATCGCCTTCTTCTTTTAATTCATCAACAATATTATATGTTGGAGGGGCAACTATTAATGGAGCTTTAAACTCAACTTTACCGTATTGAACCTCAATATTCTTTAACATTTGAGCTAATATTTGCATATCACCCTTATGAACCATACAAGACCCTATAAATCCTAAATCTATTTTTTTTGAACCACCGTAGTAAGATAATGGTCTAATTGTATCGTGAGTATAACGTTTAGAAACATCATCATTATTTACATCTGGATCAGCAATCATTGGCTCAGCAATTTCATCTAAATCAATCACAACCTCTGCAAAATAGTTAGCACTTGCATCAGGTACTAAAGCCGGTTTTATACCACTTTTAATCTCACTTATTCTTCTGTTTGCTATTTGAATTAAACCTTGAAGAACTTGTTTTTCATTATCCATTCCTTTGTCAATCATGATCTGTATTCTCCCTTTTGAAATCTCTAAAGACTCAATGAGAGTATCATCTTGAGAGATACAGATTGAAGCCTTTGCTTTCATTTCAGCAGTCCAATCGGTAAAGGTAAATGCTTGATCAGCTGTAAGTGTACCAATATGAACCTCTATTATTCTACCTTGGAATACGTTATCTCCACCAAACTGGGAAAGCATTTGAGATTGTGTAGCATGAACAACATCACGGAAATCCATATAGTTCTTCATTTCTCCTTTAAAGGTAACTTTAACTGATTGAGGAATTGGCATTGAAGCTTCACCTGTAGCAAGTGCCAAAGCAACGGTTCCTGAATCAGCACCAAAAGCAACACCTTTAGACATTCTTGTATGAGAATCTCCACCAATTATTATTGCCCAATCGTCTATAGTAATATCATTTAAAACCTTGTGAATTACATCGGTCATCGCATGATATTTACCCTTAGGATCACGTGCAGTAATTAAACCAAAATCATTCATAAATTTCATAAGTCTAGGAATATTTGCCTTAGACTTATCATCCCATACTGAAGCAGTGTGACAACCAGATTGGTATGCGCCGTCAACAATTGGAGAAATCACTGTTGCAGCCATCATTTCTAATTCTTGTGAAGTCATCAAACCAGTAGTATCTTGAGATCCTATGATATTTACTTCAACACGTACATCAGAACCAGCATGTAATATTACACCTGGAGAAGAACCAACGGCATTTTTATTAAATATTTTTTCTACTGCAGTAAGACCTTGTCCTTCAATAGAAATTTCTTTTGAAGGAGCATAAACTGCTACAACATCTATACCTAATACTTTTGAAGCAAATGTTTGGAGTTTCTTACCAAATACTATAGCATAAGAACCACCAGCTTTTATAAATTCAGCTTTTTGGGGTGTTAATGATGAAGATATGTCCATCAGTTCCTGTGTACCTTTATATAATTTTTTTTCCTTTGTATTAACTGTAAGAACAGTTCCAGTAGCTACAGAGTATTTTTCTTCTAAGATACTGTCTCCATTACCATCCCTTAATATATTACCATCTTTATCTTTCTTTTTTACCCAATTTTTAAGATCAATACCAATACCTCCAGTTACACCTACAGTTGTTAAGAAAATAGGAGAAATACCGTTTGTTCCTGCTATTACAGGAGCAATATTAATAAATGGTACATACGGGCTAGATTTTATACCTGTCCATAATGCTACATTGTTTACACCTGACATTCTAGAGGAACCAACTCCCATAGTCCCTTTTTCTGCTATTAACATAACCCTCTTATCAGGGTATTCGCTTTGCAGAGCCAATAGTTCATTTTGTTGGTCTTTGTTGTGCTCAAATAAACACTGGCCATGTAATTCTCTATCCGATCTAGAATGAGCATCACCACCAGGAGAAAGCAAGTCTGTAGAAATATCTCCTATACCCGCAACAAAAGTAACAATCTCAATCTCTTCTGCGATTTCCGGAAGTTTTGTAAAAAACTCAGCCTTTGCGTAGCTCTCCATAATTTCTTTTGCTAGACTACTTCCATTTATTAACGCTTCTTCTAAACGAGCTGTATCAGTTTCATAAAGAAAGACTTGTGTTTTTAAAACAGCTGCAGCTTCTATTGCAATAGAATTATCAGTACCTAGAGCTAAATCTAACAAAACCCTTACTGAAGGACCACCCTTCATATGTGATAATTGCTCAAAGGCAAAAGATGGTGATATTTCTTTCACTAATGACTCTTCTAAAATTATTTCTTTTAAAAATTCAGCCTTTACGCCAGCAGCACTTGTAGTACCAGGTAAAACATTATATATAAAAAAATTAAGTGAATCTAATCTATACTCATTCTCTAAATCTTTTATTTGATCAATGATTATGCTTAATAATTCAGCATTATCAATTGGCTGTGGATGAAGACCTTGACCTTTTCGTTCCCTTATCTGACGAATGTAATCTTTATAAATACTCATAAAAGAAATCTTTAATTAGGTAAAGTTTATTGATAAAATAAACATAATAAATAATACTGCTACAGTTAATTTATATCAACAAAATTACATTTTTTAAGCGAATTTTAAACGATAAACAATAAATAGCTTTAATTTAATAAGTAAATAAAGATTATCAGTGTAATTATTGCAAATAATGCAATAAAAAAGCATTTTATTGTATTATTTTTGAGTTTTTCATAAAAAAATAAAAAAAGCAGACCAATAAGCCGGATTCTGTTCTCCTACAAAGGAGTCTTATCATTTATCTAGTTCTAAAATTACTCTTAGAATCCATCTGCCTACCCCTTAGAATCGGGCGAGTTACCCTCAATCTCTAATGTACATGACATTGCACCGCATAGAGTTTACCTGGTTTCACTACAGCCGAACTGTACTTGCTTTCTGTTGCACTTGTCCTCGATTTACATCGGACGGATGTTATCCGCTATGCTACCCTTTGGTGTCCGGACTTTCCTCTTAATTAAAACTTGATTAAAACTATTTTAAGTGATATTACTACCAATTATAAAGAATTTAAACTAATCTCTCAAAAAGCGATAAGATAGGTCTGCTTTAAGTTTTCAAAAGTACAATCTTTATTTATAAGATAATATTATAAATAAAGACTAATAAAAAACGATTGTAAATAATTAAGAAAACATATCTTTTACTTTCTCAAAGAATGATTTATCAGATTTTTTGGGAGATGGAGTGAAATTTTCGTCATCTTTCATTTTTTCAAAAAATTGGCGTTGTTCTTTTGTTAATTCTTGTGGTGTCCAGACATTGATATGAATTAAAAAATCACCAGTTCCGTAACGTTCAATGCTAGGCAATCCTTTACCTTTTAATCGTAATATTTTACCTGATTGAGTTCCGGATTCTATTTTAATTTTAACTTTTCCAGTAAGGGTATCAATTTCTTTACTTTCACCTAGAACTGCTTCAGATAAATTTATATACAAATCAAAGTGAACATTTGTTCCTTCTCTTTTTAATGTTTCATGCTGAATTTCTTCTATCAATACTAATAAATCACCTGATATTGAATTTTTCCCCGGGGCTTCATTTCCCTTTCCTCCTACTTTTAATTGAACTCCTTCTGTAACTCCAGCCGGAATTTGGATAGAAACTGTTTCTTCTTTTACAACTAATCCTTGTGCATCTGCACCATTTGGCTTACTTGAAATAATTTCTCCTGATCCCTGGCAGCTTCCACAAGTAGTAGCTGTTTGCATTCTTCCTAATATGGTATTAGTTACTCGCATCTGTTGACCTGAGCCATTACAAGTTGAACAAGTTTTATATGTAACACCATCTGCTTGAATTTTTCTACGAACTTTTACTTTCTTTTCAACTCCTTTGGCAATTTCTTCTAGAGTTAGTTTTACTCGAATTCGCATATTGCTTCCTTTTACTCTTGCTTGCCGTTGACCGCCGCCTCCAAAACCGCCAAAGCCACCACTTCCAAAAATATCTCCAAACTGACTGAATATATCATCCATATTCATGCCACCACCACCAAAACCGCCACCACCTTGTGCTCCTTCAAAAGCTGCATGACCATATTGATCATAACGTGCCTTCTTATTGTCATCACTTAAAACTTCGTATGCTTCAGCTGCTTCTTTAAACTTTTCTTCGGCTGTTGCATCATCAGGATTCTTATCAGGATGATATTTAATAGCCATCTTACGATACCCTTTTTTTACTTCTGCAGCACTAGCAGATTTACTAATTTCTAATGTTTCGTAATAATCTTGTTTTGCCATATTCTTTATTTGTCATTCCGATGAAGACTGGTATTCTATATATTTTAATGATACTCTCAAATTAATGAAAGAGACAATTTATGATTGCCCTATTACTACTTTTGGATAACGTATAATTTTTTCTCCTAGTTTATATCCTTTCTCAACAGCGTCAATCACTTTTCCTTTCAGTTTATCTGACGGTGCAGGAATTTGTGTAATAGCTTCATGAATTTCAGCATCAAAGACATCTCCTTTTTTTACTTCAATTTCAGTTAGTCCCTTAAGTATTAGGGTATTTCTGAACTTATCGTTAATTAATTGCATCCCTTTTAAAACTTCTTTGTCTTTAACTTTTTTGATTTCAGTTAAACCTCTGTCAAAATCATCCATGATTGGCAGTAAAGATGTCATTAATTCTTGACTGGCAGTTTTAAATAATTCAATTCGTTCTTTTGAAGTTCTTTTTTTATAATTTTCAAACTCTGCAAACAAGCGCAAATATTTATCTTTTTCTAGTTGAATTATTTCCTCATTAGTTGGCTCATCATTAACAACTTCTTGGTTTTCCTCAACTTTTTCCTCTTGTTCGATATTTTTTATTTCCTCTTCCTGTATATTTTCTTTGTTGCTCATTTTATAATCTAGTTAAAATGTTTACATTTTATTCTCAATAATTTTGCCAATAAAAAAATAGTGTCAAACTGACACTATTTATAGTACAAAAGAGTGAATAAAAGTCAGTATTAATCTTCTATTCTTTCAATTTTAGCTCCTAAAGACCGCAAACGATTTTCAATATCTTCATAACCTCTATCTATTTGTTCTATATTGTTAATAATACTTGTTCCTTTGGCGGACAAAGCTGCAATTAATAGTGATATTCCCGCTCTTATATCAGGAGACGACATCTTTGTAGCTTTTAATTTTGATTGATGGTTATGACCAATTACTGTTGCTCTATGCGGATCACATAGAATAACTTTAGCTCCCATATCTATTAATTTATCTACAAAGAACAAACGACTTTCAAACATTTTTTGATGTATTAAAACGGTCCCTTTTGCTTGGGTGGCAATCACTAGAATAATACTTAATAAATCTGGAGTAAAACCTGGCCAAGGAGCATCTGAAACAGTTAAAACAGAACCATCTATATAGTTTTGTATCTCATAACTTTCTTGAAATGGAATATAAATATCATCTCCTCTTTTTTCTAATTGAATCCCTATTTTTCTAAAAACATCTGGAATTTGACCTAGATCTTTCCAACTAACATCTTTGATTGTTAGTTCTGATTGTGTCATAGCAGCTACACCAATCCAGCTGCCAATTTCTATCATATCTGGGAGTACTCTGTGAGAGCAGCCTCCTAAAGATATTACTCCTTCAATAACTAAGAGATTAGATCCTACTCCACTAATCTTAGCTCCCATACTATTTAACATCTTTGACAATTGTTGAATATATGGCTCACAAGCTGCATTGTAAATTTTGGTAGTTCCTTTGGCTAATACTGAAGCCATTATAATGTTTGCAGTTCCCGTTACAGAGGCTTCATCTAGTAACATTTCTGTACCCACTAAACCATCTGGAGCTTCGACACCATAAAAATATTCATCTTTATTGTATCTGAAGGTTGCTCCCAAACGAATAAATCCTTCAAAATGTGTATCTAGCCTTCTTCTTCCTATTTTATCTCCTCCAGGTCTAGGAATATATCCTTTTCCATATCGAGCAAGAAGAGGACCAACAATCATAATAGAACCACGTAAAGAACTTCCATCTCTTTTAAATTCTGGAGATTCTAAATAGTCTAGGTTTATGTTTTTTGCTTGAAAAGAGTAAGAATTTTTACCTAGCTTCATTATATGAACACCTAATTCACCTAGAATAAATATTAATTTATTGACATCTATGATATCAGGAATATTATATACGGTAACTTTTTCTGCTGTTAATAAGACTGCACATAAGATTTGAAGCGCTTCATTCTTTGCTCCTTGTGGGGTTATTGTTCCATTTAATTTGTGTCCACCTTCTATCTTAAATGAAGCCATCTTATCTTTTTCTATTTTTGTGTTGGTAATTTTTACTTTTATTATTCTTGTGATTTACTGCGCCTTGCCCTTGAGTGTTTCTTTTTCTTAATAAATTTTTACTTTCAGACAACACTTCATCTGAATTTCTTTTATCTATTTTACCACTAGAAAGTTCAAATAAATGAGAAAAAATAACATCATCTTCAACAGTATCTTTATTCCAGTTTAAGAAACACTTTTTCATATGATTAGCAATAGAATACACCAATGCTTCTTTCATATCACCATCTTCCCAGGTTAATGCTAAATCTATCATAATCTGAATATTATTTCCATAAAAACGATATTTATTTGCAGATTTTGGATAAGGAAGCGATGTCGGTTTTTCTTGTAATTCTTCTTTTGATGGTCTTTCATAAGGAGATTCTGCATCTAATTTAAAATCAGACATAATATACAACTGATCCCATAGTTTGTGTTTGAAGTCTGGCACATCACGTAAATGAGGCTGTAAGTTTCCCATCACATCTATAATAGCCAATGCCATTGTATTTCTTTCTTCTTTAGTTTCTAAAGCAATACAGTGGTCAACTAATTTTTGAATATGTCTTCCATATTCTGGAATAATTAAATGAGGTCTTTCTGCATTGTATTCTAAATCGTAGTCTATCATATAATTTGAGATATTGTAATCTTTATGTAGTGCAAATTAAGTATTTATTTTTGGTTTGACTTAAGAAATCATCAACCAATAACCTTCAATTTCGCAAATTGAAGTAATAGTTTCTTTTTTCCGACCGTCCCAAACTGAATTTCTGCCTTTTTGTTGGCACCAGTTCCTTCTAAATTTAAAACCTCACCTCTACCGAATCGGTTGTGTTCTATGATATTACCTACTACAATTTTATCATCAAATAAATTTGCTTTAGGTTGTGTGTGTGAAACTTTCTTTAAATTCTTAGGAGGAGTGAAAATCACTTTATTTTCTTGTTCTTTTTCTACTCTTTTTCGTTGTATAGGCTTTTGAAAACGAATTTTCTTGGGTGCATCACCAAAAATATCTTCATTTACAAATCTATTGATAGATGATTCTACTCTTTTAGGTATGATATATTCTAAAAATTGCTCGTCTATTTCTTCTAAAAAACGACTCGGCTCACAATCGATTAATTTACCCCAGCGATACCGTGTTTTTGTGTAAGTTAAATAGGCTACTTTTTCAGCTCTTGTAAGTGCAACGTAGAATAATCTTCGTTCTTCTTCTAGCTCAGAACGAGTATTCATGCTCATGGCAGAAGGAAACAGGTTTTCTTCTAAACCTACAATATACACATATGGATATTCTAAGCCTTTTGATTGATGGATACTCATTAATGATACTTTAGGTTTATCATCTTTCTTATCGGAATCAAGGTCTGTTGCCAAAGCAACTTCCTCTAGAAATACTGCTAGAGAAGTATCCTCGCCCGTTTCTATTTTATCTGTGATAAAGTCTTTAACACCGTTTAATAATTCCTGAACATTTTCTACCTTGCTAACCGCCTCAGGTGTTCCTTCTTTTTCTAAATCTTTAATAAGTTGTGTTTGCTTTATCACCAATTCTGTAATTTCAAAAGCATTCAATTTCTGAGCATCAATCTGTAAACGAAGAACCATATTTAAAAAATCCTGAAGTTTAGTCTTCGTCCCAGAATTTAATTTTAAATCAATTTTATCAAGATGTTTTAAAATTTCAAAAATTGATTTTTTATAATGATTAGCAGCAATGGTTAATTTATCTATGGTTGTACTACCAATACCTCTTGCGGGATAATTGATAATTCTCTTTAATGCTTCCTCATCATTTGGATTGATTAGCATTCGCAAATACGATAGTAAGTCTTTAATTTCTTTTCTACCGTAAAATGAAATCCCTCCATAAATTTTATATTCAATACTCTTTTTACGCAAGGCGTCTTCCATCGCTCTGGATTGAGAGTTTGTTCTATATAAAACCGCAAATTGATCATTATGCAATTGTGAATTCATTTTATGATCAAATATTGATTGTGCTACAAAACGACCTTCTTCTCCGTCAGAAATGGTACACATCACTTTAATTTGTTCTCCAACAACATTGGAGGTCCAAACTTCTTTGTCTAATTTTGTTTTATTTTTTTCAATTACTGAATTTGCGGCATTCACAATATTTTGAGTAGAGCGATAATTTTGCTCTAACTTAAACATTTTTGTATCTGGGTAGTCTTTTTGAAAGCTCAAGATATTCTGAATGTTTGCGCCTCTAAAACTATAGATACTTTGAGAATCGTCACCTACCACACAAATGTTCTGAAAACGATCTGCTAACGCTTTTACAATAATATATTGCGAATGGTTGGTATCTTGGTACTCATCTACCATAATGTATCGAAAACGATCTTGATATTTTGCTAATGATTCTGGAAAACGAGCTAATAGTTCATTGGTTCTTAACAGAAGATCATCAAAATCCATGGCTCCAGACTTAAAACAACGTTCTACGTATTCTCTGTAAACATCACCTACTTTTGGCCTACTAGCCATTAAATCTGCTTCTTGTAAATCTGAATTATTAAAATAAGCACGAACCGTAATTAAACTGTTTTTAAAAGAGGAAATTCGATTGAGAATCTGTTTTGCTTTGTATCTCTCCTTATCTAATCCCATCTCTTTAATAATGGAGCCTATTAAACGAACAGAGTCTTGTGTATCATAAATAGTAAAATTGGAAGGATATCCTAATTTATCTGCTTCAGAACGTAAAATCCTAGCAAACACAGAGTGAAAAGTACCCATCCATAGATTCTTAGACTCACTAGCTCCTACAACTGAAGCTATACGATCTTTCATTTCTCTTGCAGCCTTGTTGGTAAAAGTGAGGGAAAGAATATTAAATGCATCTACACCTTGCTGCATTAAGTGTGCTATCCTATAGGTAAGCACACGCGTTTTTCCAGAACCGGCACCTGCAATGATAATCATGGGTCCGTTTTTCTGTAAAACTGCTTCTTTTTGAGCTGGATTTAAGGAATCTAAATAGTTTGCCAAAGTAAGTTTTAGTATTTATCAAAAATACCATTCTAAGGGGAGTATGACAAGAAAATTTGTTGTGAATTTTTTGTATTTTTGATTTAATCATCTTTATTTAAAAAATCCCCTACTATGAAAATTTTATACAGTAAAAAACCGTGAAAGTATCATTTATTTTATGCTTTATTTTGGTTACTGATAGTTGTAACAGGTCTTTTTTTTTAGTGAAAGAAAGCTTTCTTTAATTTATTAGCTACAGATATTCTTGCCAATAAGTTATTTCTATAAATATTTAAAAGGTACCTGCTATTTAATCATAGAAAAAGGTGTACTTAAACATAATTATATTTTTGGAAAAAAATGAGTTATCAAAAATTATATTAATTAAACATTTTGCTGGAGAATATATTTTAAGAACTGAAAAAAGAAAAATGACAATTACTATAGATGTAATTGATAAAAGTTCACTTTTAGATTTAACCACCGAACTAAAAAAATTAGATGTAAAATGGATTTAACTTCTTTTGAGAAAAAAAAATATCTTCCTACTTTTTGTCTAGTGAATTCAAATCTTCTATTTTTGGTTTATGGAAGAAACTATTTTAGAAGGTATTGGATATGCAATTCCTGCACTAGTTACTGGAGCAGTGGCATATTTTGTGATGAGTGGTTTAAGAAACCAAGAAACCAATGAAAAAAAACTAGATCTTTTAGCACAAAAAAAAAGAGAGTCGTTGCCCATCCGTTTACAAGCTTATGAACGCATGTTGTTGTTTTGTGAACGAATTAACCCCGTTAAAATGTTGGTTCGTATAAAGCCAATAGGAGATTCTTCTGAGGCTTATTTGCAATTATTACTAGCTAGTATAGAGCAAGAATTTCAACATAATATGGTGCAACAGCTTTATATATCAGATGAGTGCTGGAATGTGGTTATTGCCTCCAAAGCAGCTGTGATAAATAAATTAAGGCTCGTCTCTAATTCTTCAAACTCTGCTAGTGATTTTCGAGAAAATGTATTTTTAGAATATTCTAAGAAAAATCCTTCTACTGATACTGCTATTGCTTTCTTGAAAAATGAAGTAAAGAAGATTATTTAAATGAGAACGCTGAAGTACTGAAAATTAATTTCCGATACTATACAGCGCTCTAGTTTGTACTTTTTTAAAAAATATTTTTATAATTGGACTCTTATTCCTAATCTAAAATTTCTACCTCTGGTATTAAAACCTACCGTTTCTTCGTAGTCTTCATTAAATATGTTTGTAACTGAACCAAAGAAGGTTACTTTACCATCCAATACTTTATAATTTGCATTGATATCTAATAAACTGTAGCTTTCTAGAATTACGTCTTCACCTGCTGGACCAAAACTTCCAAAAGCGTCAAACAACGTTCTTTCTCCTACATTTTTATAAATCGCATAAATTGAAAAATCTGTAAATATATTTGCCTGTACATTTGCTGTTAATTTGTTTGAAGGGATATAATCTACATCGCTATCTTTATCTAAGAAAATATAACCAACATTGGCTTTTAAATGGTCAGAAAAAGTATATGAAACATCCGCTTCTACTCCACTTGTTTTAATATCTTCTGTAGCATTTGCATAGACTCCAAATGGTGAAACAGCTAAGTTTTGAAAAATCACTTTATCTTCTTCATTTCTATTGAAAAACACAACGTTTACCTGAAACTTATCTCCTAACAAACTTTCAAATCCAAATTCAAATGTTGTATTGGTTTCTGGATTTAAATCAATAGCTCCGTAATCTGAAAACAATTGATATAAACTAGGAGCTATAAATGCCGTACTATAAGAAGTAATTAATTTTACTGTAGCATCATCAGTCTTCAATAATCCAAAAGCAGCATTGGTATCATATGTAAAATTGTTTCCATAGTTGCTATGAATATTCAAGCGACCACCTGCATTTAAACTTAATCCGAAATCAGTTACATAAACAGCAGACAGATAAGGATCAACAGTATTGAAATTTGCTAGTTCTGGATCAATTCCTCCAAAGTCTGAAATAGTTTCATTTTCATGTCTTTGGTAATTGATCCCTGTAATTACTTGAAAAGCATCGGTAAACTCATATTTGTTAACCAAATCAAGATTGATGCTCTGACCACTATAGTCGAATACATTTATTCCTCCTGAAAAAGTATTTAAACTATTAATAGTTCTGTCCAACACATTCACTGAAGCATTTAAGAATACCTCTCCTTTGTTATATTTGAATTGTGGTCTAATTCCAATACGGACTTGCTCTTGGTCTCCAAAGTTAGCGTCAGTATCTCTAAAGCTACCTAGGTCAAATGTATAATCGAAATCGTCATAGTTCACAAAAGCATCTATAGAAAATTGATCAGAAAGTTTATATCCTAATTTTAAAAATCCGTTTCTACTATTATAAGAATCATTAGAAAACACATTACTTGTATTACTTCTTGCTGAAGAAATTCCATCAGTACTTGTCATATTAAAATAAGCACTGTAACTAAAGTTATCTAAAGTTCCAGTTACAGAAACATTCTGATTCAAATCACTTGAACCACCATCTGAATCCTGAGTAGTAGTATGTGTTCCTAAACTTGCCTCATAAGTCCCAGAGACATCATTTTTAGAAGATTTCTTTAAAGTGATATTGATAACTCCAGTTCCAGCACCTGTTCCGTATAAGGTGCTTGAAGCGCCTTTTAAAACCTCAATAGATTCAATTTGGTTTAGAGATAATAATCGCAAATCATAAGATTGCTCAATTCCTGTAGGGTCAGACATAGGAACTCCATCAATTAACACCAATACCTGTCTACTTCTTCCTCCTCGTATGTAAGTACTTCGTGGTTCTCCTGGATTAGAGTTTACTCCTCTTATTTCTACTCCAGGAACATTGTTTAGTAGTTCAATAAGAGATTTACCTGCATTTATTTGAATATCTTTTTGACTGATTTTATAGATTACTTTTCCAGTATTCTCTTTTTTTAATTTAAACTTTGTAGCAGATATAACAATCTCTTCTAATTCTTTTGTCCCTTCATTTATTTTTTTTTCTTGCGAAAAGACTTCATTGCAAAATAGGCATAAAGCCAACGCAGCAAACATTACATTTTTTTTTTTCATTTTTATGATTTAATTTTTAACAAATAAATCAGGTAAAATTTTTGTGCAAAAATATTATTAATAGTACACAAACTCTTGTCCCGAAAGTTTTTAACTCGTGATTTACGGCAGGTCTCCTGACTTGTATTTTGTTATGAACCTTCCCATTTTACACTGAACCTATTTCAGCAGTTTAACAGTGGTATTAAGCATAACATCTCATCTTTTGACGAGATCCTAAAATATTTAGGATATACTTACAGTTGCGGGAACAGTCTCGGATTTAAACCGAATTCCCTTTTAATTTACTATCAACGGAGTTGATTGTAAAACCATAAATCTCAGCAAAATTATACTTTTTTTTTAATTCTTAAATATAATTTAAAAACTATTTTTGTAAACTTGTCTTAAAAATTTCATACGCATGAGAACTCAATCATATTATATTTTAATTTTTAGTTTTTTTATTATTTTATGTAACTCTTGTGGGAAAATAAATTCTGTAAAACTAACTAAAGAAGTTAAACAAAGTAATGAGATTAAATACGCTAAAGGTTTTGATATTAAGCACTTTAGTGAATATAAAAAACTAATTATAAAATCTCCTTATCCAGATGCTACAGAAAGTTTTGAATATATTTTAACCACAATACCTTCATTACATGATAATGAGTCATCAATAAAAAGAATTAAAGTCCCCGTAGAAAACATTGTTGTGACATCTACAACACACATTCCAATGTTAGAATTACTAGGTGTAGAAAAAAGTTTGATTGGATTTCAAAACACTAACTATATTTCTGCTGAAAAAACACGAAAAAGAGTTGATAGTGGCTTTGTAAGAGAATTAGGTAATGAAGCAGCAATGAACACCGAAGTTCTTTTTGAATTACAGCCAGATATTGTTATTGGTTTTTCTATGAATAAAGTAAATAAGATATACAGTCTAATAGAAAAATATGGTATCCCTGTATTAATAAATGGCGATTGGCTTGAAGAAACACCACTAGGAAGAGCTGAATGGATTAAGTTTTTTGGAGTACTATTTGATAAAGAAAAGGAAGCTGATAGTATTTTTAGAAAAATTGAATCTAATTATCTAGAATCGATGTTGTTAGCAAAAAATGCAATCTATAAACCTACGATTCTCTCTGGTGCTGTCATGCGAAATGATATATGGAATTTACCAGCAGGAGATAGTTTTGTTGCGCAGTTCTTAGAAGATGCCAACCTAAATTATCTATGGAAAGAATCAAAAGGAAAAGGCAGTCTAAAATTAAGTTTTGAAAGCGTGTTTGATAAAGGCCAACATGCTGATTATTGGATTGCTCCTGGGTATTTTTCTACAAAAGAGCAACTATTGGAGAATAATACACACTATAAGAATTTTACTTCTTTTCAAAAAAATAAGATATATACTGCATCTACAAGAACTGGAATAACTGGAGGTGTAATTTATTATGAATTGGCACCTACGAGACCAGATTTAGTTCTAAAAGACATAATTAAAATAACAAATCCCAATGCATTACCCAACTATAAACTTTCTTTCTTTGAACAAATGAAATAGTGGATATGATGTTAATCTTTAAAAAACCCTATTTCCTAATAAATTTTAAGTTGTTTTCTCTAAAGTATTTTCTCTCATATATAAAAATAATGGAAATGTAAAAGCTATTGCTATCAAGAATGTTAATGGTATTAAAATCCACCAATATTTTATTCTTAATCTTAAAGACTCAGGAATCATGAATAAAAAAAAAGTTAAGACTACTACACTTAAATCAGCCCCAAAAGACTTGCCTGCAAAATTGGATTGCGCATCATTAAAAAAACCTATTAAGGAAGGATTTTCCACGGTTTGAAAATATTGAATATTATAATACCAGGTATAACAGATTCCGATAATGGAAATAAATAAAAAAATGTGTTTTCGTTTCATAAATAATATTTAAAATAAAGTTATCTGTCCATCATCACTAGTATTTTCATCTTCATTATTATCTGATTTTGTACTAGTTGTTTCGTTTGTTTTTTTTAAATACTGGATTACCTCTTCTTCAACAACTTCTACCTCTTCCACTAATGTTTCTTTTGGCTCGTTAAAAGGCAATGATTCCAATAAGTTAACTTGTTTTATTTTGTCTATCGTTAGTTGATTTCCTTGAGCTTTTATACCTTTAACTGCTATAAATTCCTCAAAATTAACTTCCTTATTATCTATAGAGCGTTTAGAAAAAACAATTTCGACTATGGGTCTATAATCAATGATAATAATTTCTAATTGAGATTTTGAATGTTCAGATATAAAAATCTCTTCTTTATCCTCTATTTCTATGATAAAACGCTTTACATAGTACCTTTCTTTTTCTCCGTCATAATAAATAACCGAAATTGGTTTTTTAGGTTTCCATTTTTCCAAGACAATCATATCGTCTTCAAAATGCATCTGCAAATCTGGAGTTACAGCCTTAATCTTTCCAGATTGATTCGCTATTAAAATTTTATCTTCAGCTCTAAACTCACCAAGTAGCTCACCTCTAGAATCTACATTTAGTCGTTGAACAGCATCATCAAACCAAATCTTACGAGGTTTAAGAGTAGAAACACCCGCAGATTTAAATTCAACTTTACGAATTGCAAGTTTTGTGATCGTATTCCCTCTAACACCTCTTCCTTTCACTGATAAATCAGCAAAATCTATATCCCATTTTAACTTTTTAACACTACCAGCAGCCCGTAATAAAATTGTTACAACTTCTGCTTCACCATTAGGATTAGCTGTAAAATAATGAACTATGGAGTTTGACTTTCCTGTGGTTAAATCATATTCTTTATCACGAGTAACGCCAGTAACAGTAAACCTTTTCATATAGCTTGAGTTACTTTTACCATCTCTATACATCATATTATAGACTGTTCTAGTATCTTTCTTTTTAAAAATAGCAATATAAATAATATCTTTCCCCACAAAAGTCTTAGAAGCTACTTTAGTTATGATCATCTTACCATCTTTCCTAAAAGCAATAATATCATCAATATCTGAACAATCTGTCACATATTCATCTTTACGTAACGATGTGCCAATAAAACCTTCTTCTCTATTTACGTATAGTTTTGTATTTCTAATAACTACTTTTGTTGCCACAATATCATGAAAACTCCTGATTTCAGTTTTACGATGCTTATCTTTTCCATAGGTGCTTTTTAACCGTTTAAAATAGTCTATGGCATAAGTAATAAGATTTTCTAAATATTCTTTAACCTTTGCTATTTTATCTTCTAAACCTTCTATGAATTGTGTTGCTTTGTCAATATCAAACTTTGAAATCTTTTTAATTCGAATTTCTGTTAAACGAACAATATCTTCTTCAGTAATCGCTCTTTTTAAATGTTTTACATGTGGTTGTAAACCTCTATCAATTGCTTTAATTACGCCTCTCCAAGTTTCTTGTTCTTCAATATCACGATAGATTCTATTTTCAATAAAAATTCTTTCTAAAGATGCAAAATGCCATTGCTCATCTAATTCATATAATTGAATTTCTAATTCTCTCTTCAATAGATGAATAGTATAATCTGTAGATGTTTTCAGCATTTCTGTAACCCCAATAAATCGAGGCTTATTATCATCGATAATACAACACAATGGAGAGATTGAATTTTCACAATTTGTAAATGCAAATAAAGCATCTATGGTTTTATCTGGAGAAATATTGGGAGGCAAATGAACTAATATTTCTACATTTGCTGCGGTATTATCCTCAATTTTTTTAATTTTTATTTTTCCTTTTTCATTGGCTTTAACAATACTGTCTATTAAAGAAGATGTTGTTGTACCAAAAGGAATCTCGGTTATTATTAATGTCTTTTTATCTAGCTGAGAAATCTTAGCACGTACGCGAATTTTTCCTCCTCTTTTTCCATCAATGTAATTAGAAAAATCAGCTATTCCGCCAGTCAAAAAATCTGGTAAAATTGAAAAGCTTCTCCCTTTTAGATATTTAATAGAGGCATCTATTAACTCTAAAAAATTGTGAGGTAATATTTTAGTAGATAATCCAACAGCAATTCCTTCTGCTCCTTGGGCTAACAATAAAGGAAATTTTACAGGAAGATTTACAGGCTCTTTTTTTCTTCCATCATAAGAGGCTTGCCATTCTGTTGTTTTTGGATTAAATACAACGTCTAATGCAAATTTTGATAAACGCGCTTCTATATATCGTGAAGCAGCTGCACGGTCTCCAGTTAAGGTATTACCCCAGTTTCCTTGCATGTCTATTAACAATTCTTTCTGACCTAACTGAACCATTGCATCTGCGATAGAGGCATCTCCATGAGGATGATACTGCATAGTGTGTCCTACTATATTCGCAACTTTGTTGTAACGTCCATCATCTAAATCTTTCATAGAGTGCATGATGCGGCGCTGCACAGGTTTAAACCCATCATTAATTCCAGGAACTGCTCTTTCTAAAATTACATAAGAAGCATATTCTAAAAACCATTCCTTGTACATTCCTGTAACTCTAGTAATAGTTTCAGTTGATTCAATCATCTCTGATTGAATCTCTATTTCTTCTTTATCTTCTTCGTGGTCGTTAATTTCTTCACTCATCTTTTATTCTTCCTCAACGATATCTAATTCAACTTTTAAATTTTCAATGATAAACTTCTGCCTGTCTGGAGTATTTTTACCCATATAGAATTGCAACATTTGCTCTATAGACATTTCCTTGTCTAACATAACAGGATCTAAACGAATATCATCACCTATAAAATGCACAAACTCATTTGGAGAAATCTCACCTAATCCTTTAAATCGAGTAATTTCTGGTACTCCTTTAAGTTTCTCAATAGCATTTCTTTTTTCTTCTTCTGAATAACAATAATAAGTTTGTTTCTTATTTCTAACTCTAAACAATGGCGTTTCTAAAATATATAAATGCCCTTCTTTAATTAATTCTGGAAAAAATTGTAGAAAGAAAGTAATTAATAACAAACGAATGTGCATTCCGTCTACATCTGCATCAGTAGCTATCACAATATTATTATAACGCAAATCTTCTAATCCGTCTTCAATATTTAATGCAGCTTGTAGTAAGTTAAATTCTTCATTTTCATAGACAATTTTTTTAGACAATCCATAAGAATTTAAAGGCTTCCCTTTTAAACTGAATACTGCTTGTGTATTCACATTTCGTGATTTTGTAATGGATCCAGATGCTGAATCTCCCTCGGTTATAAATAAGGTCGTTTCTAAATGAGTTTCTTTCTTAATATCTCCTAGATGAACTCTACAATCTCGTAATTTCTTATTATGTAAACTAGATTTTTTGGCTCTATCTCTTGCTAATTTTCGTATTCCAGATAATTCTTTACGCTCTTTTTCTGCTTGTTGAATTTTTTTCTGAATACTTTCTGCAACCGAAGAATTCTTGTGTAAATAATTATCTAATTGTGTTTTTAGAAAATCATTGATATAGGTTCTTACAGTGGGTAAACTGTCTCCCATTTCTGTAGAACCTAATTTTGTTTTAGTTTGGCTCTCAAATATTGGTTCCATTACTTTAATAGCAATAGCAGATATAATAGATTTTCTAATGTCTGAAGCTTCAAAGTTCTTACCGTAGAATTCTCTTATCGTTCTTACTAAAGCTTCTCTAAAAGCAGACTGATGTGTTCCACCCTGCGTAGTATGTTGACCATTAACAAACGAATGGTATTCTTCTGAATATTGGGTTTTACTATGTGTAATAGCTACTTCTATATCATTTCCTTTTAAATGAATTATTGGATACAACATATCTTCTTTGTTGTTATTATCTTCCAATAAATCTTTTAATCCATTTTCTGAAAAGAATTTTTCACCGTTGAAAAGTATTGTTAACCCTGGATTTAGATAAACATAGTTTTTCAACATTTTTGCTACATACTCATTTCTGTATTTGTATTTTTTAAAAATTACTTCATCCGGAATAAAAGAAACTTTGGTTCCTTTTCTTCTAGATGATTCTTCAAGTAGCTCTTTGTTAATTAAATTACCTTGCTCAAATTCTGCTGAAGCAGATTTATTGTCTCTATTAGATTCTACCCTGAAAAAAGATGAAAGTGCATTTACTGCTTTTGTTCCTACCCCATTTAAACCAACAGACTTTTTAAAAGCTTTAGAATCGTACTTCCCACCTGTATTCATTTTAGAAACGACATCCACTACTTTACCCAATGGAATACCTCGACCAAAATCTCTAACTGAAACTTTATTTCCTTGAATAGAAATTTCAATAGTCTTACCAGCTCCCATAACATACTCATCTATAGAATTGTCTAAAACTTCTTTCACTAAAATA
>CEST01069258.1_pt1 | contig 18703 bp, 15 predicted proteins | sample 326921 | NCBI WGS metagenome assembly CEST01 (sample SAMEA2621509, study PRJEB7988) | marine metagenome | biome: marine biome (ENVO:00000447); feature: surface water layer (ENVO:00002042); material: "saline water (ENVO:00002010), including plankton (ENVO:xxxxxxxx)" | depth 5 m
ATGTCGTGCCGGAAGCCACACCGCGAGTCCACAATCGGCGAGTACACACCGCCGCTCAACGAGGAAGGAAAGTCGGTGCAACGCAAGGGCTTCATGGTCGAGTGCAAAACCGACCTCGACTGCTTCAGCCGCTGTGGAAGTGCGCACCAATTCGAACAACTCAAACACACACATGCCTAGAATCTCAGTGACCAGTGCCTCTTCGTTCCAGGCCATCCCGTCTCAGGTATGCACTACGTGTGCACGCACGACGTGGAGATGTACTCGCTCGCCGGTTACAGCAAGAAGGCTTACAACAACGCCGTGGTCACTAACGCGGCGCTCAAGGCGGCTAGTCAGCCTCACTCCCAGGTGTGGCTGCCCGAGGCTACCGACAAGAGCTTCTACCTCATAAACGAGCCAGGCGATAACGAATTCGACATTCAGCGCGGTACGGGTGTGTGCACGGACACGCACATAGACTACATGCACACGGGGTGCATGGACCTCAACGGTGCCAAGGCGACACTGTCGATCGTCGGGTGCTCGGGAAGGGCGTACGGGTGGGCCACATTCTTTTGCGGAGTGGAGGTGGACTACGACGAGGACTACGTGTCCGACATTGCGCTGTCGTCCGGCAGCCTCGGCTACCCACGCACGCTCGTGGAGGAGGCACAGGTCAACGGCAAGACGCTGCTACGCGTCACGTGTGGCGACCCGTTCGACTGCAAGACGAAGTGCGAAAGGATGGAGCGCAGCGCGCGCGACGGTGGACTGCCCGCCCCTACGGCGTGCGCGCTCTGCTCGCCGCCGTGCCCTTCTAACATTGGCACGACGGCCGTGGGACTCGTGACCGCATTTGTCGACGACGTGGCGAGCGCTCTCCAGCTCATCGCAATCTGCCTCGATCCAAAGGCTTGTGTGTGCCAAGTGTTCATGATGGTGCGCAAACGCAAACGCAAACGCAAACGCAAACCCTCACCCCATTAGGCACACACCCGTGAAGCTAACGTCCCGACAATTGCGCAGATCAAGCCCGCGTGGATCGACAATCTACCCACCGCGATCCAAGAGTGCTCCATCGCAGACCTCATGATGATGATCCTCGACAAGGTGGCTGTGGCCATGATCAGCCTTATTGAGACTACTGTGAACGGGGCGTTTGTCAACCCCATAAACGCAATTCTCAAGCCAATGAAAGATGTCAAGATCGACCTCGGGTTTACAACAATCCGACCCCTCGACTTCATCGGGTTACTGGACACGCTGTGCATTCCGTACAAGGACATCAAGGACTGCAGGAGCGATAAGGAGAATGCCGAACTGGCAGCGTTGCTCGGGTGCTCGTTTGATGACCGGGACCTGTGGAAGCGCTGCTACTACGAGCGGGTAAGGCTGTTACTTTGAATCACGCACACCCCCGCACATTTCCACGCCCGCCTCTTACGCGGCAGGTCAAGTCCATCTGCCTAACGGACGACGACTCGCTCGAACGGTACCAGGACCTCTTCGAGGGGCCCACTTCCACCGAGTTGCAGGCGCAGTTCCAGGAAATAGTGGGCGACTCGTTCGACACAATCGACCCGTCTATGCAAGCGCTGTTCGACGGCGCCAACCAGAACGTGAACACGGCCGCGCAGGACATCTGCTCTGACCTGGGCAGGGGCTCGCTGTCGCTCGACAAGGCCATACTGGCGTGCGTCTTTCACCACGTGGAAAGCTTCTGCCCCTCCGCAGAGGACGATGAGAATATTCCCACGTTTCTCAAGGAACTGGAGTGGGAACTGCCGAAGGTGCGCACCCCTGTCCAAACTCTTGTGCCATCACACTCACTCACAAATCTGGTCCTCACCACCACACTTCTGCTGATTGGCAGGTGGTATTCGACTGGACGGCGTCGCCGCCACCACCACCACCCGTGAAGCACGGGCCCTACGACGACCTGCTCAAGGCCGACCCAGGCGGCATGGAACTTGCGAGAGAGAAGATGCTCGAGTTCTGGCCCCAACTCTCGTGAGCTCAACTAGCCACCAAACAAACTTCCACACATACCCTGTTACTACCATTAGCACACTTTCCAATCACAAAATTGCTTTGTTTGTGACAGGAACATTGCGCAGCAGACGAGAGGTGCAAACGTGGGAAGGGACCACTCGTCCGATGGGCTGGGCTACGGACCCGTATAGTGCTCCACTGCAACTCAAACCCCCCCTACACACATACACACAGACATACAGACATACATGCCAACGGATCACTTGACTCCTTCCGGATTTTTTGCTGCTTCCACTGCTCTGGACTCAACTGAAGAACCAGATCAGTGTCGCGTTTCAGTATGGCATCCAAACGATCGTGTGTCCAGTTTGGCGTCGGCATGATAATCCAGGACTTTGCTACATGCTCACCATACAAGTTGTAAACTTTTGCAAACACCAGTATATTCCTTGCCACTGACGCGTGCTCCCTGTGCGCGCGCAGCTTTGTCTCCAAGTACAGCATGTCGACCGCATTCCTGTCGACCGCACACTTCAAGAACCAGGATTCGTTGAGCGCGCGCATCATACAGGCGCGCTTCACTGGGCACTTCCGGTTTGCGTGCATTGCCTTCATGGAGTTTATGAGCGACGCGACTGAATCGGGGGCGGGTAGCAACGGTGAAGAAAGCGCTTTCGCCAACCCGGGCGACTTTGCGTCCGCGTACGATCGCAACTGGCTTGTGATGGCATCGGCGCTCTTTGCGGAGAGCTACCACTCCGAAACGGGGCACCTGTACCCAACGGGTGTGTACAAATTTTGGCAGGAAAACTGCGAGATTCCAGCCGTCAAGCGCTCAGCCGTGCCCAACGCGCTTTGGGACCTGGACCCTGGCGTCTACGGAGAGGAGGACCTTTTCTCTCACGACGTTCCCGTGCACTCCTACGCGCCTCTGCGCGCATTTGGGTCGCTGCGGCAGCTACGCGATATGGCGTCTGGTGGCATGGGCAACTCTTTCCGAGAGGACTACACCAACGCGGCCGCGTCGGGCGACTTCATCGACGACCGTGCCGACCGTACCAAGTACAGCCTTCAGTCGCTCTATCGCGATCGTATCTGTAACCCCACGTTCAAGTACAGCATCAACGACGCCATCGGCAACCCACCAATCGGAGGCGACAATCCAGATCCCACGGACGAGATCCGCGACGCGTCCACCGCCAAGCTGCCCAAGTGGGACATGTACGTGCCCAACGGTATGCTTGGCGCGTCGGGAATTCGCAAGCCTCGCTCGAGTGGCTGCGGCCTTGGTATTGAGAGCGGTGGCTGCGACACGAGGAAGGATTCCAACTACTACGACTCCAGTCTGTGGTCCTGGGCCTACGTCACGAGTTCGCATGATCCGGATGTCCCCCCGGGTTGGTACCGACTACTCTACCTCAAGGCGTTCACAGTGAGCGCGTGCGTTGCCAACAAGTACCAGATCTGCAATTCGGCAATTAACCGCGCGACGGTGGGCGAGAACTTTGACCTCGACCGAGATGTGGCTCAAGAATTTGTGAACGAGCAAGTCAACAAGCACAGGAACGCACTGTCTAAGAAGCTCCGTGACGAGAAGCCAAAGCCGAGCTTTGGGGACAGACTTGCCAATTCGTTCTCGTTTGGCAGACGACTCTTCCAGCTCCCGGGCGTTACTCGTCGCCGCGGAGAGCAGCTGCACGAGAGAATGCGCAAGCTCTACGTAAACTCCGACGGCGTATTCGATCTGGATGATATGAGAGAGTCCACTAAGGTGGGAGGAGCAGATGAGATATTCATGAAGGTCACCGACCGCTACTGGGGCCTGACGCGTGCGGAGGCGGCGCTGCGCTTCGACCTAATCCGTCAGCGGATCAAGCCCGAATACATTACAAGTATGATCAATGGCGACCCGGAGTACGTGGAGACGCAGCCCACCGACTTCCGCACTGGGAAGCAGGCACTCTACGCTTCGCGCTGTTCCGATTTACTCAAGAAGACTTTCCCCGAGGACGAGTCTGTGCACTGCTGCGGCCCCGATCCCATCAACGGAGTGGAGTGCAACAAAGAGATTCCGTACCAATCGATCACCATGTGCAGCCAGTCACCATTGGAGCTGGCGCACACAAACCAGGAGACTCTGGACACGGAGTTCTTGGCACGCCTGCGCGGCGCGTCGCCGCCTCCCTCGCCACCGCCCTCTCCCAATCCACCACCGCCGCCCTCCCCACCCGCGCCACCGCCTCCGCCCAAGCCACCCGTATCCATTTCGGCTAGAGAGGGAAAGAACATTGCGCTCGTTGCGCAGCGCACCTTTTGTGACTCTGTGTACATGGTCAGTGCAGAGTCGCGCTGTTCGGCACTGGCCACGCAGATGGTGCGTTCGTTTGTGCTCGGCGACGGGTTTTCGCCACCTTCGCTTCCGCCGCTTGTCGGCCCGACGCCTTCGCCTCCTCCGCCACCGCCATCTCCTCCGCGTCCTCGTCTCCCGCGTGCGGAGGACGGGCGAATCGTATACCAGGATCCACTCACTGTGACGCTTTCCACGTACTTTATCGGTGGCGTTGAGACGAACTCGGGTCTGGCTTCCGACAAATTGGGCAACTCGATGGCGCTAACCAACGTGAAGACCGCAACGCGCACGGATGCGCTGCGTAAGATCACAGACCCCGCCACACTTAAGAAGTGGGCGGCGTGCTCAACGGCGCTCGAAAATGTGGGCGCACCTCTTCCGTGCCGCACTGGCGACTTTCCGGACCGTTGCATAAACGGAGCAAGGCCCTGCGGAACAACCGACGAGAACACACACGAGCCGTGGCTGGAGATCAACCTGTTCGATGATCTGCCTACTGACCGCGACTACTACTTCTTTGCGCTCGAGGTGTGGCTGCCTCCCGACCCCGAGCTCGGATCGCTGTTCTTCGCATCTAACCAGGGCGTATCGGACGACCGCGGCGACGTTACGAATCGCTTTTATAAGATCGAGGTCTTTGACCTGCACCACAACCCACTGCCCGTGCAATGCAAGCCACACTTTCAACAATCGACCGATTTCTACGCCGCGGGAATGACTCGTTTTCAGTACGTGTGCTTAGACGCGCTGGCAGACGACGCCGCGTACATCGTCATGCGCAAAGTGCGATACGTGCGTCTGACTCTGCTCGGAGACCACCGCATGATCTGGCTCGACGGCCTCCGCGTCATGTGGCGCACTGTTGAGGCTCTGCCCCCCGCGGTACCCCCCCCGCCACCCACCCCACCAATTCCACCGCGTCCCAATGCGCCACCCGACGCACCTTCAACGACGCACACGTGTGAAGAGTACAAAGAAATGTCCTTCGGAAATACGTACAACGTGTCGTTCGTGGAACCGTGCGGACTGACGTTCGGGGACTGTTGCGCTCTCGCGTACGACCACAACAACACCGCAGCTTTCCACCTATCACCATCCGGATGTTGCACGCTCCTGGACGTGCCCATCAAAGAGCATGAGGATCTTCGTGGTTATGTTACAACCCATGACGCGCACCACCACCCCAACCTGGTTAACTCCTCGTTGTTGCACACTCCGACAAGCGGCATAGTGGTCGCGTCGGGTGTGCGGACGTCGCTAATTTCTGATTTTGTGACCGGGTAGATCGAGTGATACCGCAGAAGAAGTCGCAACGTGACCCAATGCCCGAAGTTGTGTACGAACCAGTCGAGACCGTAAGTGGCGTTTCTGCAGTTGTTGTAGAGGATAACATAAAGCTGCGATTTGCGATATTTGTCTCGTTGATTAGTTGTGCTATGAGCATCAGCGCCGTTGTGTTTATCGTGCGTTCTATTCCGTGATACGCAGAAATCCCCTAAATTACTAGTGAGTTACTTTTGTGAGCGCTGTACCTTTTGAGAAAAACCTTAACGTTCGTTTGGATTGAACTCTCGCGATAAGTGCAAATCTTACAAATACAAGTGAATAATGGAAAATGTCACTTCCACCTCTAAAGTTGCGTTTGGTCTCTAGCCAGAATGTAAGAAAAAGTGTTACAAAGCGTTGGTTAAAAGCCGTGGGAGAGATTCCCGATCTTCCTTTGTGGAAAAGTGCGGGACAGCGTAAGCACGACTGGTTGCATACACTCGCAAGCAAGGCCGAAGGCTACGTGAGCGCATACGAAGAACTTACAATGGACGAATTGATGCAGACAAGAAGGTACAGTGTGGAACATGTAGTTCCTAGGTCCAGAATAGATGACATTTCAGACGCCGAATCTGATCCCAACGGGTGGGTCGAGGCCTCGAGACGTGCAAACTCTACTCGGTCCAACTTGCCACTTTTGCTTTGGCCTGATAAGCAAATTGACAGTAAGTTTCGCGACTACTTTAAAGTGTGCGAGGGTGTAGTGCACTACGTTCCTCCCCCAGACCAGAGAGCACGCTTGGCAAGGAAGTGGCTATACATGCACGCGACATATCCTCATGATATTGATCCACCTTCAGTGGCACAGCTCATGAACCTCAATGATATTATTGAACTGGCAAGGTCCTCTCCCATCTCTGAGAGTGAGCAGAGTGTTTCGGATGCACTGAGGGACCTTTTAGGGTTTGGTAATCCTCTTCTAACAGACGAGGCAGACTCCTTCTACGAAGACGTAGACTGGGTAGCGTTACTAAGGTCGTAAGGTAGTGTAGGATAAACTACGCGCGTTTACAGTAAAGGGACACACACTCACACACTCACACACTCACACACTAGTTGTCATGACTAGTTTTGCTCTTTTTATTGGCCTTTTTGGATTTCAATCCTGTCCAGCTATTATTCATCCTGTCGCGCGTGCTGTTGGCGATGATGATCTTGGGAAGCTCGTTCCATAGAGCTTGGCAAAATAAACTAAGAAATTGCTATTTACAAAGACGGGGTAGGGAGAGGACGCTTGATCGTGCTGTTGACAGCATTAATAGTAAACTTAGCGTAACTTAGCAACCCACCCAACAAAAATTTATTATAATCGTACGGAATACGGGGGTCTTAGGGGACGATCAGTGCACGGTCGCCATTCGCGGAAATCGCCTCACGCGGGGCGGGTAGAGTGGCGTCTTGATGATCTTGGACGGTGGGGTGCTATAAGCCCGCGTGACGCGTGTGGAAAGCAACTTGTGATGCCCGATTTGCTTCAGCGCCGCTTTGTGCATCCGCTCACCGTGGCTTAATTTGGAATGAACACTCGTCATAGCAATGTTACGAGCGTGTGGATCCCTTGTGTATTCGTTTCTACTTTTACTCGGCACAAGTACAGAAATGGTGAGTACAGTTGCGCAAAGTACAAAAGAAGAACCCCTGAGAAAGTTCCTGAATCTATACGAACGAGTAAGACACACGCTCGACACCGGGAAGTACTTGGACACAAGGTCCTTCTTCGCTTACTTTAGTAGCACCCAACGCTACTAAGTGTGAGAGTCGCACTCTTATTACGCTTACACCAGACCTTTGCTAATCTAGCCAATCTCGCTAATTTCAATATGTGTTAGGCAGTTATGTGTGAGTATTGAAGACTTGATGCCGATTCCGTTCAAGTTTCGAATAAATATTCCCCAATCGCACAATCCTCCGGAGGAGAGAGTAAAATTACTTCAGACTCTAGGGAACTACCAAAACGTATCGAATGGAACACCGTACCCCGCATCTTACCGCCCGCGCTGGTTGGGGTGGTGTGGATTTGTATTATTTGTGTGTTTTATGACAACCGGAATGTGGTTCTTGACGAATAGACGGGCTGTGCCACAACCCAAGAACGAACGTGTATTCGAGACCACCAAGTCGTCAAGGAATAAATCGAGGTGGCCACCACCCTCACCACGCTTCAAATTTATGCAACGCCTCTTATCACCATCGTCACCCTCGCCACCGGATACGCGTTCTTTTCTGGCCGTGTGGTCTACACCCTCACCCCCGCCATCACTACCACCCTCGCCTATGCACTACGGTCTATCGTCGCCCTCACCGCCGTGTCCGCCGTCACCCCCCGCGCCGCCACCCCCACCACCCGCTCCACCACCTTACCCACCGTCACCCCCCGCGCCGCCACGCCCACCATCCGCGCCACCGTCTTACCCACCGCGTCCACTGTGTCCGCCGCCTGTACCACCGCCGCCTTACCTTCCTTACCTTCCTTACCCACCTTACCCACCTTACCCACCGCTTTCCCCCGCGCCGCCTGATCTGCCGCCGGTACCACCCGCGCCACCACCTTACCCACCGCGTCCACCGCGTCCGCCTCCTGAACCACATCCACCGACACCACAGCCTGCACCACCTCCGCTTCCACCGGCGGGGCCGCCGTATCCACCCTACCCACCACAGTCACCACATTCGCCGTTTCCACCAGCTCGTCCATGGTGGAACGTGTCCCCGGCGCCGGCGCCACCAAATCCTCGGTTTCGGTGGCACGCGGACGACACGTTAGACAAGACCGTGCTGGAGTACTTACATGAAACTGAGAGAAGGTGACTAATGCATCTTTAAGCGTTCTCTTGCGATAACCCTTTCTACGCACACATGTACTAGAGTGGGACGCGGCGACGTCTAACGTATACATGAACCCCAATCAGCAGTGCTCTATAAAGGATAAGACAAAGTGTAACCAACGTGCCGATGAGCCTTTTCTTGTGGAACTCATGATGGTGAGAACGTGGGAATTACTGAACTGTGGTGCACTGCCCCAATCAAGTAGAGAAGGTTGTCTGGTGGAACTAATCAGGGCAGTCGCTCCCGCGTTCCGCCTGTCGTACTTCTTGACAGGCGTCTACCTCATCTTTCTATCACAGTTCGTTGTGACGTGGCCACTGGTCTTCCGATACGGGTTGTTCAACTCTAATAGCTCCATGGCACCGGGCAACATGACCGTAAATGTGTGTATGGTGCTATGGGCGTTGGACTTTGTATTTCTGGCGGCAGCGTACTACTTTACGCGAGTCGGTGCCAACAGTGGTTTTGGGTGCTTCTCGTCGACCACCGGATTCACCCCGCTCCGTTGCGTGACTACCCCTCTTTACGCCGTATTCTTCTCTCTGGTGGCTATTGTTGGCATCATATCGACGCACACTGTGCTGAGCCACATGTGGCAGGCGCGTAACGTATGGTTTGCAGCTCTCTTGTTACTTCAATGCACGATGTTGGTGGTGTCGTCGCTCGGAGACGCCATTGACGTTGGGTCCCCATTGGGCACACAGAAACCACCGCGTATTGCGGGCATACTGCTCGCTATAAGATTAAGGGTTTTGGTGCCACCCACGGTCATATTCTCCGTGGCCTCCGTATTTTCCTCGTGGCCACCAAGCTATTGTGCACAGTGTTGACGCTAGATAACCACGCGCGTGTGTTTTATAGTAAGGTAAACAAATATGCCGGCTGCCAAGTTGTCACCATTCTCCGCGAAACTTCTAAGTATACATACGCGCAAATCGGCCACACCTTGCGATGATCCGGGTCTAGAGTCAAAAGAAATACCCACAGTTCCCGTTGTGTTTGTAGAAGACCCTAGTACGCAGCAATATACCGACACCGCACATGAATATTACACAATATCGGCAATCCCCGAGCTGCTTTCCGTTGAGCCAGAATCCGACAATGGGGAGGCCGATGTCATTGCTATCACCAACGTCGAAGATGTGCCCACTATTCGGTCACTGTGTATCACGATGAGAGGAGAGGTGGACGACATTTTGTCACGTCTCTGTCGTATAGAGGACACCGTACACGTAAACGTGGACCCAGCGGTCAAGTAGGCATAAACAATAAACTAGCTACGCGTTATAATATTTTTGGGCGTCATAATTATCGGTTTTGGTGTTTCTATACCCACTCAATAAAATTGACATTTTACGTGAAACTTGCAACTTGTGCCGTGTAATCAGCGGACAACTTGTCGCTATTGTTTGTGGCGTTACACGCGACGGTTTGTGAGCGACTCAACGAACACAAAGAAGATCGCCAGTCCGATCAGCGACACTGTGCGTACTAGCCGGCTCTGCTGCTGAGCGCGCACAGACGCCGCGAGGAGTTGCACACTGATCGCCACGAGTATTCGCTGCAGTATGTTTACCACCAAAGCCAGAAAGTCCAACCCTGACCGCTTCGTGGCGAGCTCGTTAACCGCTGCCTGCTCTGCGGCTTGTATGAAACCATTATTGACCAGCGACTTTACATCCGACCCGAGCTTGCCAAAGATTTCTGACACGTCCTTCTGCGCCTTTCGTCGCGCGACCAGTGCCGCCGATCTGCGCCGGTCGTCAAGTGCCTTGTTAAGTCGCGACTGCACGGCAGAGAATATAATGGCGAATCCCAACACCAGAGAGATGAGCTCGTCCGCGGCGATCTGCTCGTCATTCGCCGCATCGAGCAGCTCGCGTGCTATGTTGAACGACACGCTTACGCTCAGGTCAGAGCCTATCGAGCTCAGCATACCGAAGGTCGTGCCTCCAACACCTCCCACCACCTGCGTGCCTCCGTGCATGGTGGGCACGCCGCTCATAACGCACTTTGTGAAGTCGGAAGAGTTGTCTAAGATGGAAGTACAAGCGGCAGGGCACGATCGGACACAAGTACTTGGCCCTTTCTTTGAGTACCAGCGGTCTTCTGCAGTCTACGTGCGCCGCCTTGTACTCACACTGCCGTGCCCTACTAGCGGTAAACGCCAGAGAGATTATGCAAAGGTCCGCGACAATGTAACCGTTTGCGGTAACGCGTTCGGGACGACTTTGGGGTCGGTATGCTCATACCTAGAAGGTCGTGGCATTCCTGGAGAGAAAGCGTCCGTTCTGAGGTCTCTGCGTGTGCAGCTCCTTCCGATAGCTGAGAATATCAAGAGCATGCGCGGCTGCGATGCAGTCTTCCTTTCACGTGGACTTGCTTCGTGCCGCGTTGCGCACGCCCAACGCGATGTTATCACCGAGACGCTATCGAAGATCGACAGTAAGTATGGAAATTCATACACGTGCTTGGGTGCAACCGCCGCGATACTGGCGTGTTTTGGCGTTATGTCGAGCGTGCACCAGCACGTGAAACACTTTCTGAGCGACGACAGCCTTTTCAAGGCGCTGAGGTGCGCCACGGAGCAGCTCGATCATTGGCGAAGCAGCACGTGTGCGATGGGAGAGGACGGCTGGTCTGCTCTTGACGCTGAGCGCCGTGCTCTCCGACGCGCAACGGACGCTGCTCGCCTTGCGCTGCACGTTTGGCAGGACGCTCCAGTGGACGAACGTATTCACCACCAGATCGCGTGGGCGCGCGCAGCCGCTTTCCCGGCACATGCGCTTGTAAACGCCTACACACAGGGTGATATACTGAGGACGATCGAGACGCAGACACTCTTTACAGCAGCGAGAACTGCAAGCTGTATGCCTACGCATACAATCGAGACGGTTCCCCTAAGCCAAATAAGCGAGGGGAAGCTGCTCACAAGGAAGGTGCGCACCAAGTGCGATTCCGCTTCGGATGCCAGCTCGTCGTGGGTGACTCTCTCGTCGAACGCCTCGTCCTTCTCGAACATTTCTGTAGGTAGCAGCTTAGATGGCGAATTGGCGTCACGATTTGGGGGTATGTAGAACAAGTGACTTTTCTATTATGAATTGAAAGCGTGGTTTATTATAACAATATTTACACACTCCAACACTCCAACACTTTACAACTTTACAACTTCTGCGCGCGTGAACGAGTGAGTTTAGCCTCCCGTTCAGCCTCCTTGATGCGCACATGCTTACTACTGTGCTGACCGTTGAGCTCAAAGTTGCGCCGCGCTTTGTCCGTCTTCGAACGACCCTTTCCCTTGACATAATCCGCGTCGTTACTATTTTGCACCATCTTACTGGTGGGTACTGTTACGAGCGTGCCGCTTCTCTATCGATTCTAAACTTCCAAATGGAGAGTGTCCGTGGAGGTAATTAACCAGTGGGCGTTTGGGCGTTTGGGCGTTTGGGTGTTTGGGTGCGGGCGTATTTTGCAACTCGTGGCATAACCGGTGCAAACAGAGTTATCATGTCTGCCAAAGACAGCGGCGTAGATAATTGGTGGGACGATCCCCGGTTCAACGATCCGTCGCAGCTCCCAGTAGTCGTGCAGTTCTCAACCGACGCGTGTGTACACTGTCCCGACGCCACTCTTCAAGTGGACGCGGTTGCTAAGACGCACCAATTCGGGTGGCACGTTGACAACGCATTTACCAGCTCTCTGGCTGAGGAACTCGAAGTTCATCAACTACCAGCAGTCCTCGTGTTCCACTCTGTGGAGCGATACAAACTGTACGAGAAGCTGCGCGGAGACGACGTGACGCGTATTTTGCAGGCGGAGTGCCCGCCGCGGTTTGTGAACGATATTGACTTTTGAAGCCCGCTAAAAATAACCACATTTTGGTGTGTGTGTAGTAAGTGCGATTGGGTTGCTATGCACGAGGCACACTTCGGTTTGCTTGTAAGCACGTGCATTGCTTTATTCGGTAGCTTTATTTCTCATGCGACGGTATGCGCAGAGCGTCACGCGTGTTTAAGCCGTGGCACGTGTTACTCTATGAGTAAGAAGAACTGGTTCGATCCGTCGTGCTCGTTCCGCACGACGGTTACACCTGCGGGATTTAAACTTCTCAACGCTTCTGTTCAGTTCGAGACTATGCAGTTGATGAATAGGGGGGTGTGTAGCCCTGGTTCTCGTCAACAAGTGGATTCGGTTACGGGTGTGATGATATGTACACGCAAACGCTCTTGGCCTGACGCCTTCCTGGCCGAGATAGGAGACCCAACCGCCGATACCGACCACGGACGCTACTGCGGCCGCTGGATCGCAGCCGGTTCATTCGCGCTGGGAAGCCTAAAGTGGGCTTGGTACGATTGGAGGGACACTGAACGCGACGTGGATAACCTGGTGTTGGCAAAGGGCGCCTCGCGTATGGCGACAACCGATCTTGGAAAGTTCCGATCGACCTGTCGCACTATGGTTGCGTCCAACTCGGCTGGAGCGTCGGCCAAGCAAGCGTATGAGTTGCTTACTCCAGAGATAAGCGTCGCATCTATGACCACGGTCCTCGAAAGTATTGGGTTTCTCGCATCCCACTACTGTGACGCACCGGCCCTCGTGGGAGTGGGCCTCGTCGGCGATAAGTTTGTAAGTAGAGTCACGGAAGGCGTCGTGCTCACCGATAATGAGCTGAAGAACTCGCTCTACGTGGTCGGTGAGGATCGAGCGATGCGGAATAACGCCGCAGAATTTGCGAATGCGATGCGCGGGATCGCACACGGTGGCCTCTCTCCAACGACTTCTGAACAAGCTTCGGTGATCGTGAAAGGCTCCTATCGGGCCACGTGGCTAGAAGGTTATATATCGTCGTCGTTCGAGAACACACACGCACACTTAAACGACCCTTTGGAGCGGTTCGTTGGCGCATTCGTCTCACATGGGCCCATTAAGGCATACGCGTACCTCAAAGGTGTGGCGGCGGTGTGCTCGCTCGCCGCGCAAGCCGTCGTCGTTCCGGAGATGGGAAATCTCCTTCCGGCATATTTCAAGCAACCTAAAATAAGCGCTGCGAACTCGCGCGCCTCCGCCTTCGCGCTCGGACGTCTCGCCTCTCCAGGCGACGAGGCAGACGATATCGATGAATACGCGATCATGAACGCTTCTACAATACGCCTGTCGGACTTATACGCCCTCTCGTACTCCAGTCGTGGCAGCGCGCGCGACGTATGCCTGAGCGCAGCGAAGCGTGTCTTTCCAGATGCGTTTGACCACATCGCGTTCGATGCGCTTGTCACACCCACATTGTACGCTCGCCTGAACATTCTCACTGAAGAAATACGCGAAGCCGCGGCATTGACTCTAGCCGACGATCTGATTGGTAACACATTCGAGGACTATGCAGACCGCATGGCGGCTGTGGCCAAGATTCGCGCAACCAGAGTCCGTATCGCCGGTGCACCGCGTGGTACGTGGGCGGGCATCACCCGCGAGTTCCATCCACCGAACATCAACTCGGAAGACTCAGCTCTATCAATGATCATAAAACAGGCACGTGCAGTATTTCTCGATAGACTGCTACCGGTTGTCCAGGACGCCGACATATGTGATCACCCCGCAATATTCGCCGGCGTGTCTCGCAACGCTTACCTCCTCGGAGCCCACTCCCCCTCCACGTGCTCAATGATTCTTCCCGGTCTCATCGTGCCACCCTTTGCGGACGAGAGGTACAACAACGTGTCACTCATGACGCGTCTCGGTTTTGTCGTGGCGCACGAGTTCATGCACGTGACGGCGTCGGTTAGTCAGTGGAACCAACAGTACACCGACCCCCTTCTCCGCGCATACCCATCGTCGACAAATGTTGAAGCAATTGCCGATCTGGGAGCCACAGCGTCCCTCATGCGTATTAATTACGTTACCAACGATACGCTGTGCGCTGCGGCATCGCAGCTCTTCTGTGGTCGTGTGGGTTGGGCCAATTCGGTTTCCACAACTGCGTACTCACACCCCCCAACAAATATGCGGGGGGATAATATTTGTCAGTTTTTACGAATATACTTCGCTAACTAATTATTAAGAGGTTACTTATTAAAAGAAGCACCACTTCGCCCACTCTTTTTGATGCCAGAGAACGAACACGTGAGGAGACGTGCGAACGCGGCCGCGGCTGCCGCCGCCTCAGAGATACTTCCAGTCAACTCCAAACGGTTCCAGAAGAAGAACGCGAAAGCCCCAACCGCAGCGCTTTCGTTGTCGCATTCGCAAGCGGCGACACTTCCGTCCGACCTGCCCGACCTGCCCGACATGCCCGACCTGCCCGACCTACCCGACCTACCCGGTCTACCCGACTGCGCACACGATACAGAGAGGTCGGGTAGATTCTCCGGTAAGTCCACGAAGCCCCCAGCCACACCACCCGGACCACTGCCGCGGTCCGAGAATGGAGAACTGCCACTGATGCAGAGCCGCGCCGGGATAGACGCAGACGAGAGCTTCGGTTCGCAGGAGTACGCACTGTCTTCCTACCTGAAGCTTCACCCAGTTCTCAGCCTCGAGAGTACCAGTTACCAGACGCTACAGTTAGTGGCAAACTTAGTTGAAACCACGTCTATTCCTACCAAGGAGTTGGAGATTGTGAGCAAACCACACGACGACGGTATGCTGCGGCCTCCAAACACAGATATTGGAGAGCGCCCTTGCTGTCTCGGAGACAGGTGCATTTGCGTTTGGATGGCGCGCTGGCGCTACGGGGAAGACACCGACCAGGCCTTTATTGGGACAGAGTTCCTTCTGCCCTCCCAGTCGGAAGAGTTTAAGGAATCGGGAAAGCTCCCACACACAGTTGGAAAGTGCCTCGTGTGCAGCCGCTACGTCCACACATTTATTTACAAGTGCGCGCGCGCGGACCCGACGTTCAAGCCGGACGTTGCAATTCCCATACAGGCTTTTGGAAACTCTCTTGGCGTAGAGAGTGGTGAAAATATACCAACACACTCAAGTGTCGCAAACGACTCGGACGGGTACCGCCAAGAGGCGCTGCTCTTCGTGGACGAGCAGTGGGCCGATACTGCGGCTGCGCGCGGATCCATGGCGTCCTTACTGTGGCGGCCATGCGTCAAGTTTGACTCAACCCATTACGTGTACGTCAAGGATGCGTCAGGAAAGCCCCGGCTACTTCAGCGCAACGTCTCCGCAGAGGACGAATCATCAATTTCGCATTTTTGTCAGCCGACAGAGGAATCGAAGCGCTTTCCCCTGTCGGCGAATCTGACAACGCGCCCCCTCTCCCCCACATCGTCGAACCCACCGAGCCCACTCTCGTCGACCTCATGAAGCGTAGCCTCAGCGTCTTTGAGCCAGAGGTTCGTCCCATGTGCTCTACTTTTGAGGATATAGGCATGTGTGGCGCAATGGTGCGCCTTCGTATCTGCTTGCGGGAACATATCCCGACGTTAGAAGTGCCGCACTGGGTATGGTCGCTGGACTACAATTTCGCCGTCACTGAGTGCGCACGGCACGATAACGTGTCCGCACTCATTGGCCTGTTTAACGACGCGGCGCGCGCTCTCTCCGGTGGCGAATTGGGAGAGGACGAAAGCGATAAATCTCCACCACACGCGTTGACCACCGTGCTCCAGATCACTGCTACCGTCCGGATGTGCTTTGGCCACATGTTAGAGGCTCTGGCAGCGAGAGCTGCGAGGTTGGTCGTCCCAGTTGAGGAGGTGGCAGGTCGTAACGTTGACAAGCGAGAACTTGCGTTTCTGTACTACGACTCCTACTGTGCCGCCGTGTGGACCTCTGCGCACGCCGAGTACTTGGGGTGCATACATGACCTCATCGCCGGAAGGGTGGTAACAGAGTCTCTTGTGAGCGACTTTATGGTCCCACACCCCGAGCTGTACACTGTGTCAAACATGAGTAGTTTACTTCACTTGGGACCACTGGTCGAGCGCACCGCGTCGTCGCGCTACTGCTCCAAGTCTTCTCAGGCGCTCTTGGCCATACTAACGCGTGTTACGAACGCGGGGTCGCGGGGGTGGGAAACGACACTCATGGCAGCTATGCGCGACTCCGAGGGGGCTATTCGGGTGTGCATGCAGAGCATCGCCGTCGCGCTGGCCGGTCTCAACCCAGCAATACACCCGGGGGCGAGGCGTCCATGGCGCGAGCGCTTTATTTTACTGCGCGTTATGCGCGTGTATACGCACCAGGAGTTCAAGGACATCGTGCATGAGGCTCCGAGCGCCGTGAAGGAGTCCATTAGACTTCACCTCGCTGCGACGTTCGTACACGACTGTGCCACACTGGACGCTATGCGCTACACGCGCCAGCCGACTGGCCAGATGTCCTTACCACCCCACTCGATGCCTAACCCATCGCTCTCCGCCGCAATGCACCGCATGGTGGACGCAGGTGCGGACATGCTCTCTTTGCGCGACTCGGCGGCAGTAGCTATTCAGAAGCACCTTGTAAGCGAGCCGAGGTCGCGCAAGAAGGTGGAGACGCGCTCCAACCGACCCCCCAGAAACGAGCACGAGCCTCTTTGTTACTCTTCTTCGTGGCTTGGCGGTCGTTCAGGGCCCTCTGGTATGGCTGTGCGTCCAGCAGTGCAAGTGGTAAGTGGACTTCTTTCCGCATCCTACCGGTCAATCTTCATACCATTCTGGTTACACGGGAACCACAACGGGCACCGCGCGTCGCGGCTTGACTCGGCACAGTACACCGCGCTTCATAATCTGTCAGCAGCGCACCGCATGAGCACGCTTTTGTCCAAGGAGGGATATGTGAAGGCAGAGCGTATCGCAATCAGCAACCCGGACGCGTCTCTACTCACTGTGGAGCAGGCGTGCCAGATCCTGGGTACCAGTCCTGCCGGACCGTCGTCAACTCCTGGTCTCCCGTGCTCCGCGTCCAGTCGCGTTGTGCAGGAGGCCGAGGTTGACGTTATGAACCTAAGTGCACCCGACGCTTCGCTCTTGATGGCGTTTGCGCGTATAGCAACCTTGCGGTCTTCCATACTTTCTTATGACCTTGGAGAGAAGACGAAACGTAGACAGTCTCTCGCGATATGCGAGAGGTTATTGCTGACTCTCTCGCCAGGGGAAGACTCAATCGTTGCGGTTAAAACTCGTCTTCCGAAACACGCCACGGTTTTATACTGCTGCTCGGAGTGCCGCCGCGTCGTGAACTCGGTGCAGGACAATTCGGGTAAGGACCACGCTTTTAACGAACTGGGGCTATCGGCGAGTATGCTCGCCGTTGACAACGATGTGTTAAGTGGGCACATGCGATGTGCCAAACGATCGTCCGCGGCTCTACGAACGGCGGTAGCTTTGGAGGCTTCCGCGGAGCATCTTCAGATCGAGCAATTCGACCCGGTGCCGTCGCCGCTTCTGCCACGCGACCTCCGACCCGCGACCGTTGTAGCGACCATGTGCAAGGGATCGAGGCGCAAGTCGACGTCTACGAACGCCGCGAGCGCCGCGCTGCGCGATTCGTCTTCCGAGGTGGCAAAGTTTCGCCGCGACTTGAAGTCGTGCTTTGAGCAGAGTCAGAAAGCCACCAGTTGTGGAGACGTTCCACTGGTATGCATACCGATTCTGGGTCGAACCGTTCGCGTCTTTGGAAACTGGTATGCCTTGTGTGGCATGTGTGGCGCATTAGCACGCGTGTCGCCTTCCTCCCGCTTCAGAGACGAGATATGCTGTATGCGGTGTGACTTTGCAATGCTCGCCGGAAAAAAAGCGGCAGAAGAAATGTACGCAGCACTCCCGAAGCCGCCCGCCCCTTCCTGCCGATTCTGTGGCAAGGTAGAGCCAGTGAATGGCGCGGGCATGAAATGGCGCTGTATGCCCGCACCGGCCGACACGGGTGGTCGCAACGCCAGTGTGCCGTATCCGCTGCGCGTTGTTTGGTACTGCCCCAGCCACTACCGCGCGTGGCTCGTGGCCGCGCACAAGACTATGCCAACTACCACGATATTCGCGCACCTCTTGAACCGCGCAAGGCCTATATTTGGCGCAAATATCAACTCCACACCCGGCAGCAAGCGGCAACGGATTGTTAATGCCGACTTAACTGGAGATATCGAGCCGGTGCAAAAACCCAAACGCCAGAGTGCGTCCACGAAGCGCAAGGCTGCACTCACGCGTGTTATCACAAAAAATAACAGACAGCGGAGGCAAGTGAACAATGTGTAATTTATTAATAATTAAGTGACCCCCTGAATTATTCTCCACTCCGTTG
>CEST01086974.1_pt1 | contig 18535 bp, 12 predicted proteins | sample 326921 | NCBI WGS metagenome assembly CEST01 (sample SAMEA2621509, study PRJEB7988) | marine metagenome | biome: marine biome (ENVO:00000447); feature: surface water layer (ENVO:00002042); material: "saline water (ENVO:00002010), including plankton (ENVO:xxxxxxxx)" | depth 5 m
CTCGTCCCAAACGAGGCGCGATGACCGGGCTACGCTACACCCCGAAGCAATATTTTAGCGGAGAGACAGGGACTCGAACCCTGGCGACCCTAAGGTCGACAGATTAGCAATCTGCTGCATTACCACTCTGCCATCTCTCCTTTCGACGTCAAACTTAAAGCTTGAGTTAAAAATTGCGAGTGCAAATGTAATATTACAATTACAAAATAGCAAGATTTTTTTATCTTTTTATTACCTTTTTTTTATTCCGGGTATTCTAATCTTAAATGATAAATGTTCATCAATTTTTTCTTGATCACTTTTTTAATAACTTTAATTTCTCTAAAAGTAATATCAGAATTTAAAAACTGATTATCTGCCATTTGTTTATCAATAATTTTATCTATTAAATCACTGATTGACTGAGCAGTAGGGGTTTTTAAGCTTTTTGACGCAGCTTCTGCGGCGTCACACATCATTAGAATTGCTGTTTCTTTTGAAAACGGAATTGGTCCTTGGTATTGAAACTTCTTAATATCAACTTTGGTATCTGGATTTAATTCTTGTTCTTTTTTATAAAAATAATAGGTAGAACTTGTTCCATGATGTGTTCTTATAAAATCGATAATTCTATCTGGTAAATTGTGTTTTTTAGCTAACTCTACTCCTTTTATAACATGGTCTGTAATAATCTTAGTACTATCTCTCGGAGATAAATCATTGTGTGGGTTTACACCTGTAGATTGATTTTCAATAAAATACATTGGGTTTAACATCTTACCAATATCGTGATACAATGCACCTGTTCTAACCAACATCGAGTTCGCACCTATTTCATTCGCTGCAGCTTCTGCTAAATTAGCCACTTGCATTGAATGTTGAAATGTTCCTGGAGCTTTTTCATTCAACTCTCTTAAAAGCTTAGTATTCGTATTTGAAAGCTCTAAAAGCGTAACATCAGAAACTAATCCAAAGACTTTTTCATAAATATAAATAAGTGGGAAAGATAAGAAAGACAACAACCCGTTTAGGGCAAATAGGATAAAATAGTCTCCATTTATTTGTGATGCATTTCCTTCTTTAATAATAGAAAAAGCAAAATAGGTAATCATATAAATTAGGGTAATCTGTGCCACCGAAATAAATAGATTTGCTCTCTTATACAACTCAGAAACAGTCAATATCGTAACAATACCCGCAATAATATGTAAATAAATAAACTCAAAACTATTCGGCACAATATACCCTAGAAGCAGCACTGTTAAAACATGGGTAAACAAACCCAATCGAGCATCAAAAAAGGCTTTTAAAATTATAGGAAGTATACTCAATGGTACAATATATAAATAATCTGAATTGTATTTTATAACCAATGTTTGTATAAAAATCATGGCAAATACATTAAAAAAAATGAATGTTACCTTAGTATTATTATTAAAAATTTCTGATCGATTTTTATACAAAAACAATAACAACATCAATAAAGCTAAAGAAACCAATATGGTATATCCAAAAACAATCCAATTATAATTTGAATCTGTCCATACTTTAGATTCAAACTCACTTTTTAAAGAATTTAGAACGGCTAGTTTCCTATCTTTAACAATATCACCTTTTAAAATAATAAGCTCGTCTGATGCAACTTTTCCTTTCGTATAGGAAATATGACTTATTTCATTATCAATTATTTTATTAGATAAAACTTTGTCATAAAAAACATTGGGTTTTATTATTCCGGCTAAAATATTTAAAACTAATTTTTGAGCATTTGCATAAGGCTCATCTCCTAAATTAGTATTGATAATTGTCAAAACATTTTTTGAAGTTAACAAGTTTTTAAATAAAACATCTTGTACCTCATTCTCTTTTTTTAGTGCAATTATTTGATTTTTTACAGAGACTCTCCCTTCACTTACAACCTCAAGGAAACCAACTTCATAGACCTTTTGAATAATATTCTCCCCTGTATTTGTTAGCCGCTTAATTTCATCAACAGTTAAAGAGTCACTAAAATTTAGTTGAGATATTCTATTCTTAAAATTTAGTTTTGCATCATCAACGATATTGTTGTCGTATTTAAAATACAGTTTTGCATTGACTTCTATTTGTTTTTTTTCAATAGTAATTTCTTCAGCTGTTTTCTGAATTGCAAAATCAAAAGGTGCATATAAATTATCATATTTCCAAAGTTGACCATTGTTAAAATCGTACTTAAATTGACCTCCTTTTGGAAACAAATACACGATCGCTATCGTGGTAATTAAAAATAAAAATACCTTATAGATGATGGTATTGTTTCTGTAGATTTTGTTTACTATTTCACTCATCGTTATCGCTCTTGTTATAACAAATTTACAGTAAAATTGTGACGCTTAAAAATTACACATCTATTAAGATTTCTTTTTGATTTTATTTGGTTATTTTAGCAATATAATTTTCAAATAAAAACGATAAATTCATAGTATGAAAGATGTTGTAATTGTATCAGTAGCGAGAACACCAATAGGAAGTTTTATGGGGAGCTTATCTTCAATACCTGCTACAAAATTGGGCGCAATCGCCATAAAAGGAGCTTTAGAAAAAATAAACTTAGATGCTAATTTAGTAGACGAAGTTTTTATGGGAAATGTAGTTTCAGCTGGCTTAGGTCAAGCACCTGCAAGACAAGCTGCAATTTATGCTGGGATCCCCGACACTGTTCCTTGTACAACTGTAAATAAAGTTTGTGCTTCTGGTATGAAAGCGATAATGTTAGCAGCGCAAACAATCTCTTTGGGTGATGCAGATGTAGTTATTGCTGGTGGAATGGAAAATATGAGTTCAATTCCCCATTATCAACATGCAAGAAATGGATCTAAATTTGGCCCAATTACCATGGAAGATGGTATGCAAAGAGATGGTTTAGTAGATGCCTATGGTAAAGTTGCTATGGGAGTTTGTGCTGACGAGTGTGCTGCCAAATATGAATTTTCTAGAGAAGATCAAGATACATTTGCAATTCAGTCTTATAATCGTTCGGCAAAAGCTTGGAGCGAAGGTAAATTTGATGATGAAATCGTGCCTGTTTCAATTCCACAAAGAAGAGGAGAACCTGTTATTTTTTCTGAAGATGAAGAATACAAAAATGTGAAAATGGAGAAAATTCCAGCTTTAAGGGCCGCTTTTACAAAAGATGGAACTGTAACTGCCGCAAATGCATCTACCATAAATGATGGTGGAGCAGCATTGGTTTTAATGTCTGCTGAAAAAGCCAAAGAATTAAATATAACTCCACTTGCAAAAATAAAAAGTTTTGCAGATGCTGCTCACGAACCTGAATGGTTTACAACTGCGCCTGCAAAAGCATTACCAAAAGCTTTAGCAAAAGCAAATATATCGATAGATGATGTAGATTATTTTGAATTAAATGAAGCATTTTCTATCGTAGGATTAGCTAATATGAAAATTTTAGGTCTTACAGATGATACTGTAAACGTAAATGGTGGAGCCGTTTCTTTAGGACATCCTTTAGGTGTTTCTGGTGCAAGAATTGTAATTGCTTTAACATCAATATTAAAACAAAATAATGCCAAAATTGGTGCTGCTGCAATTTGTAATGGTGGTGGTGGTGCTAGTGCAATAATTATTGAAAGAATATAAAAAATAGAGTTTGATTTACGGTATTTGTAATCTTAGTATTGTTCCTATTCGTGCAGAAGCTTCTGATACTTCAGAGATGACTAGTCAGGTGTTATTTGGCGAGCATTTTACAATTATTGAGAAAGAAAAAAATTGGAGTAAGATTCAATTAGCTTTTGATGATTATGAAGGCTATATCGATAATATACAATTTGAAGAAATTTCAGAAGATTTATTTCACAAACTATCCTTAATTGATCCTATTTATTCTGGTGAAATAATTGATTTTATTTCTAGCTCAACAAATGATTTAATAACAATTCCTTTAGGCTCTAGATTACCTTTTTACATTAAAGATCAGTTTTACATCAACACGAAAAGGTTTAAATACGAAGGTGCTATTTTTACTGGAACACTTTTAAAAAGTGAAATTATTCAAAAAGCATTTACCTATTTAAATACTCCATTTTTATGGGGAGGTAAAACTCCTTTTGGTATCGATTGTTCTGGTTTTACACAAATGGTTTATAAACTTTGTGGTTACAATCTTTTTAGAGATGCTAAACAACAAGCCTCACAAGGTGAAGTATTAAGTTTTATTGAAGAAAGTGAACCAGGTGATTTGGCTTTTTTTGACAACGAAGAAGGTGATATCATTCATGTAGGAATTATTTTAAATGACTACCATATTATACATGCACACGGTAAAGTAAGGATTGACACTTTAGATCATAGTGGTATTTTTAATGCCGACATACAAAAGCATACTCATAAACTTAGAGTCATCAAAAAAATAGTATAAAAAAAACCGAAACTTTTAAGTTTCGGTTTTTTTATATAGGATCTTAAGCGTATTACTAGCCTCTCATTTCTTTATAGATTGGTCTTAAAGCATCTGCTTTATCATTCATTTCTAAAATATCATAAATATTTAAAAGAGATCTTACCGTTTCTAAAGACCTTTTAATACCGTCTGCTTTTTCTAAATATGGTAAAGCTTTTTTGTATAACTCTTTTTGCTTAGCCTCTAACTCATCATATTTTTTAAAATTGCTAAGGTTATTATTCATTTCATTAACAATCGCTAATTGTCCAGATAAAATAGCCGCAGATAAATTCATGTAAGCATCAGCATAATCTGGCTTTAATTCAATAGCCTTCTTATAATACTTTACTGCTTCATCTGTTTTCTTCTGATTTTGATTAACAACACCTAGGTTAAAGAAAAGAGTTGGATTCTTTGGGTCTAATGTAATAGCTTCTTCCATTAAATCACCAAACTTATCCATTTGTTCTAGTTTAACATACAGATCAGCTTCGTTTAACAACAAGTTTAAATCTTTTGGATTAGATTTTCTTGCCTCCTTAATCGCTATAATTGCTTCCTTTGTTTTTCCTTGTTTCACTAAAATATAACCAATATTTTTAATGATTTCTACTTGTTTAGACTCTGTAGTTTCATCTGTAGGGTTTATATACCCGCCTGCTTTTACCATTAAATCTCTTTGTCCTTTACCACCTAAATTTTCTGTTTCATTCGTTTCCTTATTTACAGCTAAATATTGTGTAAGAACACCAGTATATCCAATTGTTTTTAATTCATTATAAAAAAGTAGAGCAGTGTCGTATTCTTTTGCTATGTTAGCGCTTATTGCTGCGTTATACAATGTTGTTGTGTCTGCTGGATACAATTTATAAGTTAAATAAAAATTTTCTGAAGCACCTTTATAGTCTTTATCATCATTGTAAAGTTTAGCTGCTTTGTTAGAAATTTTTTCTATCATAGAATTTAGCATAGGTTGTGCTAATTTGGTGTATTTAGCTTTTCCTATTTCAATTTCATAAGCAAATAATTTATTGAAGGCATCCGCACCCTCGCTATAAAGATCTTGACCTGATAAAGCTTGTCCTTTTAAATAATAATATTTTGCTTTGTATTTAGCAGCCATAGTTGCTTCCATAGCATCTAAAGAATTTACAGCTGTTAATGCTGCTGCAAATTCACTCTTCTTTATCGCTTTCTCTGCAGCTTTTAATTCAGCTTTTTGTGCAAATGCTCCAATGGTCATCAATCCAAAAGAAAGTGCTAATATTTGATTTTTCATTTTTAATAAGTATTTAATTAATTGTTATTCTTGATTATCATTTTCATCTGAATCATTTTCAATTTCCATGCCATCTTGAGCATCTCCTTCTATTTCTTCTTCTTCAGTTTCTTCTTCGTGAGCAACTTTAGCAACAGCAGCAATACTGTCAGAATCTTTAATATTTATTAAACGAACACCTTGTGTTGCACGTCCCATAACTCTTAAATCTTCAACAGCCATTCTAATGGTAAGTCCCGATCTGTTTATAATCATTAAATCGTTAGAGTCATCTACATTTTTTATAGCGACTAAACTACCTGTTTTTTCTGATATATTTAAAGTCTTAACTCCTTTACCTCCTCTATTGGTAATTCTGTAATCTTCTAACTTAGAACGCTTTCCATATCCTTTTTCGGATACAACCAATATATTGCTTTCCATATCATTAACAGCAACCATACCAATTACTTCATCATTTTCGTGCTGTAAAGTAATACCTCTAACACCCGAAGCGGTTCTTCCCATTGGGCGGGTTTTAGCTTCTTCGAAACGAATTGATTTACCAGACTTTAAAGCTAACATTACTTGACTGTCTCCAGTTGTTAATTTTGCCTCTAATAATTCATCTCCTTCTTTAATAGTAATTGCATTTATACCATTTGTTCTTGGACGAGAATATTGCTCTAATGAAGTCTTTTTAACTTGACCTTTTTTAGTTGCCATAATTACATAATGACTATTAATGTAGGCTTCGTCTTTTAAATCTTGGGTTACTAAGAATGCTTTTACTTTATCATCTTGTTCAATATTGATTAAGTTTTGCATCGCTCTACCTTTGGTGTTTTTTCCACCTTCAGGAATTTCATACACTCGCATCCAGAATACTTTTCCTTTCTGAGTGAAAAACATCATATATTGATGATTTGTCCCTACAAATAAATGCTCTAAGAAATCTTCATTTCTTGTAGTTGCTCCTTTTTGACCTCTTCCTCCTCTATTCTGAACTTTATATTCTTCAAGATTTGTGCGTTTTAAATATCCTGCGTTAGAGATTGTTACAACCACTTTTGTGTCAGGAATCATATCTTCAATTCGCATATCTCCACCAGCATATTCTATTACTGATCTACGCTCATCACCATACTTATCTTTAATATGAAGTAACTCGTCTTTAATAATTTGATAACGTCTAGGTTCGTTTGCTAAAATATCTTTTAGATCTATGATTGTTGCCATGATAGCATCAAACTCTGCACGCAATTTATCTTGTTCTAGACCTGTTAATTGACGCAAACGCATTTCTACAATTGCTTTTGCTTGAATTTCAGTTAACTCAAAACGTTTTATTAAGCTTTCTTTTGCTTCATCTGCATTAGAAGATGCTCTAATAATTTTTATTACTTCATCAATATTATCAGATGCAATAATTAATCCTTCTAAAATATGTGCTCTCGCTTCTGCTTTCTTTAATTCAAATTCTGTTCTACGAACAATAACTTCATGTCTGTGCTCAACAAAATAGTGAATTAACTGCTTTAAATTTAATTGTTCTGGTCTTCCTTTAACCAAAGCAATATTGTTTACACTAAAAGAAGTTTGTAATTGTGTGTATTTAAATAACTTATTTAAAACGATATTAGGAATTGCATCTCGTTTTAAGATATATACAATACGCATTCCGTTCCTATCAGATTCATCCCTAATATTAGAAATACCTTCTATCTTTTTATCATTAACAAGTTCAGCAGTTTTTTTAATCATTTCTGCTTTATTCACTTGATAAGGAATTTCTGTAACAATGATACATTCACGTCCCTTAACTTCTTCAATAATAGCTTTAGCACGCATTACAATACGTCCACGACCTGTATGAAAAGCATCTCTTACACCATCGTAACCATAAATGATACCTCCTGTTGGGAAATCTGGCGCAGTGATATGTTGCATTAACTCATCTATCTCAATATCTCTATTTTCGATATATGCCATAGTTCCATTAATAACTTCAGTTAAGTTATGTGGTGCCATATTTGTTGCCATACCTACAGCAATACCAGAAGCTCCATTTACTAATAAAGTAGGAATACGAGTTGGTAAAACTGTTGGTTCTTGTAAAGTATCATCAAAATTTAAACGATGATCTACGGTATCTTTTTCAATATCAGCCAACATGTCTTCTGATATTTTTTGCATTCTAACCTCAGTATAACGCATTGCTGCAGGACTATCTCCATCCACAGAACCAAAATTCCCTTGACCATCAACCATCATATAACGCACACTCCAATGTTGCGCCATTCTTACCATCGAATCGTAAACAGAAGTATCTCCGTGAGGGTGAAACTTTCCTAAAACTTCCCCAACAATTCTTGCAGATTTTTTGTAGGACCCAGTTGCTTTAATTCCTAACTCATGCATACCAAACAAAACCCTTCTATGAACTGGCTTTAAACCATCTCTTACATCGGGTAATGCTCTTGAAACAATTACTGACATCGAGTAATCGATGTAAGCAGCTTTCATTTGATCCTCAATGTTAATCGGAATTAACTTTTCTCCGTCTGACATATATATATTTTGATTAAAATTAATTCATTTTTTTAAAACAAGGCAAGATACTATTTCTCACTCTTTTCACAAAGGTTTTAGTGGCTGTAATTGACTAGAGTTATCAACATTTTATGATAATTTTTAACAGTATTTTATTTGCTTGATTTGCGAGAGTTTTCTACCTTAGTGTGACAATTAAAAGGTCAATAATTTATCATTGGCATATTTTTTGTAATTATTGAAAAAAAAAAGGACTAAATTTACAACAAACCAATATAGAGAGAACGAAATATGGACGATAATTTTTCACCAAAAGTTAGAGATGTGATCACTTTCAGTAAAGAAGAGGCTTTAAGATTAGGGCATGAGTTTATTGGAACGGAACATCTAATATTAGGTTTAATTAGAAAAGGCGAAGGAAAAGCGATAGAAATTTTAACAACATTTGATGTTGATTTAATTTTATTACGTAAAAAACTAGAACAATTAAACCCATCGAACCCAACATTTACCGAAAACAAAGATAAGCCAAGTTTACGTCTAACGAGACAGGCCGAAAAAGCTCTAAAAACAACTTTTTTAGAAGCCAAATTATATCAAAGTGAAGCGATAGATACTGCACATTTATTATTATGCATCTTAAGAAATGAAAATGACCCAACAACAAAGTTGATTCAAAAGTATCATGTTAATTATGACGATGTTAAAACGTTGTATAAACAATTGCATGTAGATGATGTTGATGTCGATTTACCATCAAACCCAATTGCAGAGACTCCTTCTGATGATGAATATGCTTCAGAAAAACCAAATCCTTTTGATCAATCTCAAAAAAGTAAAACAGCTAAAAAATCAAAAACTCCTGTATTAGATAATTTTGGTAGAGATTTAACTGATTTAGCTGAGAAGGGTAAATTGGATCCGGTTGTTGGACGACAAAAAGAAATTGAGCGTGTTTCGCAAATTTTAAGTAGAAGAAAGAAAAATAATCCAATGCTAATTGGTGAACCTGGAGTTGGTAAATCTGCTATTGCAGAAGGTTTAGCGTTAAGAATTGTAGAACGTAAAGTTTCTAGAATTTTGTTTGATAAGCGTATTGTTTCTCTAGATTTAGCAAGCTTAGTTGCGGGTACTAAATATCGAGGTCAGTTTGAAGAACGCATGAAAGCCTTAATGAATGAACTTGAAAAAAATGAGGATATCATTTTATTTATTGATGAAATTCACACTATTGTTGGTGCTGGTGGTGCAACAGGTTCTCTAGATGCTTCAAACATGTTAAAACCAGCTTTAGCAAGAGGGGAGATTCAATGTATCGGTGCAACTACATTGGATGAGTTTAGGACAAATATTGAAAAAGATGGCGCATTGGAACGTCGTTTCCAAAAAGTAATTGTAGATCCAACATCCGTAGAAGAAACCATTCAAATATTACAAAATATTAAGATTAAATACGAAGAACATCATCATGTAAATTATACAGATGATGCTATTGAAGCTTGTGTGAAATTAACAAACAGATATATGACAGATAGATATCTTCCAGACAAAGCAATTGATGCTTTAGATGAAGCTGGTTCTAGAATTCATATCACAAATATTGTAGTTCCTCAACAAGTTTTAGAGTTAGAATCGCAATTAGAAATTATTAGAGATCGTAAAACAAAAGCGGTTAATGGTCAAAAATATGAAGAAGCTGCAAAGTTAAGAGATGATGAAAAAAATATTGAAGCTGCTTTAAATTCTGCCCAAAAACAATGGGAAGATGACTCTAAATTAAATAAGGAAATTGTTACAGAAGACAATGTTGCAGAAGTAGTTTCTATGATGACAGGCATTCCTGTAAATAGAGTTGCAGAAGCAGAAACGCATAGATTGCATGAACTTCCTTCGATGATAAAAGGAAAAGTAATTGGGCAAAATGAAGCTGTAACGAAAGTTGTAAAAGCAATACAAAGAAATAGAGTTGGATTAAAAGATCCAAATAAACCCATTGGTTCTTTTATTTTCTTAGGACAAACTGGAGTTGGAAAAACACAATTAGCAAAGGTTTTAGCGCGTGAATTATTCGATTCTGATGATTCCTTGATTAGGATTGATATGAGTGAATACATGGAAAAATTCGCTATTTCTCGTTTAGTTGGTGCCCCTCCAGGATATGTAGGTTATGAAGAAGGCGGGCAGTTAACAGAAAAAGTTAGAAGAAAACCATATTCAGTTATTTTATTAGATGAGATTGAAAAAGCACATCCAGATGTATTTAATATGTTACTTCAAATTTTAGATGATGGACATATTACCGATAGTCTTGGACGTAAAATCGATTTTAGAAATACTATTATTATTATGACTTCTAATATTGGTGCGCGTCAATTAAAAGACTTTGGTGGCGGTGTTGGTTTTGGTACTTCCTCTAAAAAAGAACAAGCAGATGCACATGCGAAATCTGTCATTGAAGGTGCTTTAAAGAAGTCTTTTGCTCCTGAGTTTTTAAACAGAATAGATGACGTAATTGTATTTAATGCTCTAGAAAGAGAAGATATTCATTCTATCATAGATATTGAATTAGATAAATTACTAAACAGAATATCAGATTTAGGCTATACTTTAAACTTAAGCGAAAAAGCGAAAGATTATATAGCAGACAAAGGTTTCGATAAAAAGTATGGAGCAAGACCACTAAAAAGAGCCATTCAAAAATATATAGAAGATGCTTTAGCAGAAGAAATTGTGAATTCGAAGTTATCAGAAGGAGACACAATTACAATGGATTTTGATGATGACAAAAAAGAGCTCACCATCAAGATTGAAAAAGGTGAAAAGAAACCTGAAACAAGAACAGAAACAAAATCTTAAAATAGAAAAATCCCAAACGTAAGTTTGGGATTTTTTTGTATCTAAAAAAGAAGTTTCCTCGTTGATATTTTACTGAAAATTCTAACTTCACTAACTTTTGGTATACCTCACTAGAACGAAATCGTATAAGTATTAAAGTTTGTGAACTTAATCAAATAACTCCAAACTATCAATTTCTAAAGAAGCAATAAATTTAGAAGCATTTACAATATCATAATGTAAAACTCTATCTTCTTCTACAATGGTAACTTCTGCTCTAAAAAGGCTAATGATACTTTCTATAAACGGAGAACTTTTTCCGTTTCCAAAACTCAATGCCTGAGAAGCTGTAAATAACTCAATAGCAAAAATAGTTTGTAAATTATCTACTATCTTCTTACATTTTGTTGCCGCATTTGCGCCCATAGAAACATGATCTTCTTGCCCATTACTAGATTCAATCGAATCTACACTTGCAGGTGTTGCATATTGTTTATTCTGACTAACAATACTTGCTGCTGTATATTGTGGAATCATAAAACCTGAATTTAATCCTGGGTTTGAAGCCAAAAAAGGTGGCAAATGTCTGTGACCAGAAACTAACTGATAGGTTCTTCTTTCTGATATATTTCCTAATTCTGATAAAGCAATTGCTAAAAAATCCAATCCTAAAGCTAAAGGTTGCCCATGAAAATTTCCTCCAGAAATAATTTCATCTTCATCTACAAAAACATTAGGGTTGTCTGTAACAGAATTAATTTCTGTTAGAAAAGTTTTGGTTACAAATCGAATGGTATCTTTTGTTGCACCATGAACTTGTGGCATACATCTAAAAGAATAGGGATCTTGAACATGTTGCTTTTCTTGGGCTATTAATTCACTATCCTCTAAGAAGGTATTAATTCTTTGTGCTGTTTTTATTTGTCCGTTGTGTGGTCTTGCAAAATGAATCAATTCATTAAAAGGTTCTTTTCTTCCATCAAAACCTTCCAAAGAAATAGTACCAATTAAATCTGCTAAATACGATAACTTATGTGCTTTTAACAAACAATCAATTCCGTAAGCAGACATAAACTGCGTTCCATTTAACAAGGCTAAACCTTCTTTAGATTGTAAACTTATTTTATCCCAAGAAAATATTTTTAATAATTCTTTTGATGAAATTATTTCATCTTTATAATACACTTCTCCTAATCCTATTAAAGGTAAAGACAAATGTGCTAAAGGTGATAAATCTCCGGAAGCACCTAATGAACCTTGTGTATATACTACAGGAATAATATCATTATTATAGAAATCAATCAATCTATTTACTGTTGCCAATTGTACTCCTGAGTGTCCATAGCTTAAAGCTTGTACTTTAAATAAAATCATCAGTTTTACAATTTCCTTTGGTACTTCATCTCCAGTTCCACAGGCATGACTCATTACTAAATTCTCTTGTAATTTCTGTAAATTACTGCCATCTATCTTTACATTATACAAAGCACCAAAACCAGTGTTAATTCCATATATTGGCTTCGAAATCGATTTCGTTTTTACATCCAAAAAAGCTCTGCATTTTTCAATTTTTTGAACAGCAGATTCTGATAAAGTTAACTTTATATCCAAAGAAATTATTTCTTGAATTTTAGATAAATCTAAAGGTATTGAGCTTATATAATGAGTGGAATTCATGAGTTGATTAATTGATGCTCAAAAGTGCAAATTCAAAGCTGTATATGCAAGTGATTTTAACTATTTTTCTCTGAATTAATATTTTATCTTTGTAATGAATTTTAAAATTTTATAATGAAAAAAGTTTGCACACTGCTTTTAGGTTTATTAATTATGAGCGCTTGTAGCCAAGAACAGCCTAAAAATTACATGACGCTATCTGGTCAACTAGAAAACAATAAAGACACTATCTTAACCATAGCGAACAAGAAAGAAGTTATAAAAAAAATAAACATAAATACTGCTGGTGCTTTTAAGGATACTTTAAAAATAGAAACCGGTGGGATATATACAATTCAAACAGGGAATAATAGAGCTGCTATTTATTTAAAAAACGGATTCAACATTACATTAAAAGGGGATACTGAAAATCTTATGAAAAGTTTAAAATTTTCTGGTAAAGGATCTGACAACAGTAATTTTATAATTGCACAAATAGAAAAAAGTCAAAGTATTGGCAATCCTCAATTAATCTTAGATTTAGAGGAAGCTCTTTTTAAGAAAAAAGTTGATCAACTAAAATTTGAGTATGATAGTATTTTAACATCGTACAATAATTTAGACAGTACTTTATATAACTCCATTCTTGAACAAAATAATCAATTAGTTACTTATTTTAACAACACTTACAGTAAAAATAAAGTTATGGAAAGAGGAATACTTTCTCCTAAATTTGAAAATTATATGGATGTAAAAGGAGGTGAAAAATCTTTAGATTCTTTTAAAGGAAAGTACGTTTATATAGATGTCTGGGCAACTTGGTGTGGGCCTTGCATTCAACAAATTCCTTATTTACAAACCTTAGAAAAAGAATACCATAATAAAAATATTGAGTTTGTTAGTATTTCTACAGATGAGTCTAGAAGAAGTGGTGGTTCTTGGGAAGCTGCAGAAAAAAAATGGAGAGGCTTTATAAAGAAGAGAAACATGACAGGAGTTCAACTTTGGTCTGGACAAGATTATTCTTTTCAACAAGCGTATCAAATCAATTCAATACCTAGATTTATTCTAATTGATCCTGAAGGAAAAATAATAGACGCAAATGCACCTAGACCTTCTGACCCTGGATTAAAATCTTTATTTACTTCTTTAGATATTTAACTGAAAATTAAAAAAATACACATAAAAAAAGCGAAATTCAAATTTGAATTTCGCTTTTTTTTGTCCTCAGTTTTTTTTTAAAAAAAACCTATTCTTTATAAACACCCATCTCAGAATATTTATCCATTCTTTTCGTTACTAAATCTGTTTCTGATAAATCTTTTAATTCTTCAAAAGCAGCTAAAATTTGTTTTTCAACAGCTTTAAAAGCTCCTTCTCTATTGGTATGTGCACCACCAACTGGCTCTTTAATAATCGCATCAATTAACTTTAACCTTTTCATATCAGCTCCTGTTAATTTTAATGCTGATGCAGCTTGTTCTTTAAACTCCCAACTTCTCCATAAAATTGAAGAACAAGATTCAGGAGAAATAACGGTATACCATGTATTTTCCATCATATAAACTCTATCACCTACACCTATTCCTAATGCACCTCCAGAAGCTCCTTCACCAATAACAATTGTAATAATTGGTGTTTTTAAACGAGTCATTTCCAAAATATTTCTAGCTATAGCTTCTCCTTGTCCGCGTTCTTCTGCTTCTAAACCAGGGTATGCACCTGGTGTATCTAATAAAGTAACAACAGGAATTTTAAATTTTTCTGCCATTTTCATTAGACGCAAAGCTTTTCTATACCCTTCTGGATTTGCCATTCCAAAATTTCTATACTGACGCGTTTTGGTATTGTATCCTTTCTGTTGACCAATAAACATAAAAGATTGATCTCCAATTTTACCTAAACCACCGATCATAGCTTTATCATCTTTAACATTTCTGTCTCCATGTAGTTCCATAAAAGTATCACCGCAGAGAGCTTTTACATAATCTAAAGTATAAGGTCTATTTGGGTGTCTAGATAATTGAACTCTTTGCCAAGGTGTTATATTTTTGTAAATATCTTTTCTAGCTTCAGTTAATTTTTTTTCTATCTTTTTGCAAGTTGCTGTAACATCTACATCACTTTCTTTACCAATAATTTGACACTTTTGGAGCTGGTCTAAGAGCTCTTTTATTGGCATTTCAAAATCTAAATATTCCATTTTGTAATTATTTGATCAGGTTGATTTGATTGACAAACATACTATAAAATTTACTTTTTATAGCAAGTTGATTTATTTTTTTGCTTTTTGTAAAATCTTCTTTTTTATTACTGATTTATTCTTGATAATACCGTTAATTAAAACGACACCTAAAACAATACAAGCTCCTAAATAAAATTCAGGATTCATTTTTTCTTTGTCTCCAAAAATAAATAATGCTAATATAATGGCATAAACTGGTTCTAAGTTTATGGTAAGCATAACTGTGTAGGGAGATAAATATTTCATCACTTTTACGGATGCAATAAATGCATAAGCAGTACAAATACTACTTAAAATGAACAAATAAATCCAATCTAATTTTTGTAAACTGAAAAAAGAAATAGAAAAGCTGTTATTTAAAAATAAATAGATTGTAACAAAAAGAGTTCCAAATAAAAGCTGATATAAAGAGATGGAATCTGCACGATATCTTTTGATGAAAAGCCCGTTTAAAACAGCAAATAACGACCCTAAAAAAGAGGATATTAAAGCGTAGATTATTCCTAATTTATATTGACTTTCAAAATTAAAGATGATATATAAACCTGCAATCACTATTAATCCAAGAATAATTTCTAATAATTTAATTTTCCTTTTAAAAAAAACAGGTTCTATTATAGATGTAAAAAAGGCACCTGTACTCATGGTTACTAAAGCAACAGATACGTTTGATACTTTTATGGCTTTAAAAAAGAAAATCCAATGAAGTGCAATAATAATTCCTGTTATTAAAAATTTGAGTAATCCTCTTTTATCAACATAAAAACTTTTCTTTTTAAAAAGAAAATAAATAGTAATAAAAATGACTGCTAAACCCATTCTAAAGAATACTAAAGGAATTGCATCTATAGTTATTAAAGCGCCTAGTATTGCAGTAAAACCCCAAATAAAAACAATGAGGTGTAATAATAGATAATTTTTGGTCCTATTTCCTAGCATAATAATAGAGAAATATAGCTAAAAAACCAAAAAAGAAGTTTGGCATCCATACGTATAATAAAGAGTCTACCCCAGCAACAGCACCAAGAACTTCAGCAATTTTCATCAAAAAAACATATATAAACATAATACCAACTCCTATTGCTAAATTGATTCCTGTTCCTCCTCTTTTTTTCCTAAATGCCAATGCTACAGCAATAATTGTAAGTATGTAACTAGCAATTGGAAGGCTTGTTCTTTTATGAAATTCAACCAAATATGCATTTAGATTTTTAACACCCCTTTTCTTAGAAATACGAATAAATTTCAATAATTCATTTGATGGCATTTCTTGTGAAAGTGCAGACTTATAGATTAAATCTTTGGGAGTAAAGTTGAAAAGTGTATCAATTTTACTTCCAGAAAAAATACTATCTCTGTCTTTATATATTTGACGTTTCCTCCAATTTTGAAGTGTAAAAACAGAATCTTCTGTATTGAATCTAATATTATCAGCAACTAATTTTGATTTTAATCTTAAACCATCATACACTTCTGAAGTAAAATCGTAGCCAGAATTTGATTGTGTGTTAAAACTTCTTATAAATATATATGTGCTATCGGTTAATTGTAAACTAAAATCATTTACATATTTTAATTCATTTTTTTGTTTTCTACTATTTATATATTCTTTCTCAAACTTTTTTCTAGTTTTACTACTACTTGGCACTACAAAATGATTCATTAAAAGAGATACAATTGTAATTAATGTTGCTCCCAAGAAATATGGGTATAAGAATCTTGTAAACGAAACTTTTGCATTTGTTATGGCAATAATTTCTGTATTGTTAGAAAGTTTAGAAGTAAATAAAATAACTGCAATAAATAATGCCAATGGCATAAATGTGTTTGCATAATAGATAATGAAATTTTTATAATATTCATCTACAACTTGATAAAACCCTAAATCTGCATGCTCTAAAAAATTATCAATTTTTTCAGAAATATCAATTGCAACAGCAATAGGTATTAAGATTAGTAGAGTAAACAAAAAGGTTACCAAAAATCGTTTTAATATGTACCAATCTATAATTTTCAAAAGCTTAGCTATGTTTTATATTTTTAGATATTTACAAACGTTTATCCATTTGCTTAACCATCTTATCTTTCCATTCTCTGAAATCTCCAGCCAAAATATGTATTCTAGCTTCACGAGTTAACCATACATAAAATCCTAAATTATGAATAGAAGCAATCTGTTTTCCTAACATTTCTTTAGCCGCAAATAAATGACGCAAATAAGCTTTAGAATATAAAGTGTCTACATAAGTAATATCCATATCATCAATAGGAGAAAAATCATTTTCCCACTTTTTGTTTTTAATATTGATAGTTCCGTGAGCAGTAAACAACATTCCATTTCTAGCATTTCTAGTTGGCATTACACAATCAAACATATCAATACCTAAAGCAATATTTTCCAAAATGTTTATTGGAGTTCCTACACCCATTAAATATCTTGGTTTGTCTTCTGGAAGTATTTCTGTGACAACTTCAGTCATTGCATACATTTCATCTGCAGGTTCTCCAACAGAAAGTCCTCCTATTGCATTACCTTGTGCTCCAGCATTTGCGATATACTCCGCAGATTCTCTTCTTAAATCCTTATAAGTACTTCCTTGAACTATTGGAAAAAACGTTTGTTCATGTCCATATTTAAATGGTAATTTCTCAAGGTGATTCATGCATCTATTCAACCATCTATGAGTCATATGCATAGAACGTTTTGCATAATTATAATCACAAGGATAAGGTGTGCATTCATCAAAAGCCATGATAATATCAGCACCTATTGTACGTTGGACTTCCATTACATTTTCTGGTGTAAAAAAATGCATAGAACCATCTATATGACTCTTAAACTTTACACCTTCTTCTTCTATTTTTCTTCTTCCTGAAAGGGAGTAAACTTGATACCCTCCAGAATCTGTTAAAATATTTCTATCCCAGTTCATAAACTTGTGTAAACCACCAGCTTGTTCTAATATATTAGTTTTTGGTCGTAAGTATAAATGATAAGTATTCGCTAAAATTATATCAGGATTTATCTCATTTTTAAGTTCTGTTTGATGAACACCTTTTACAGTTCCAACAGTTCCTACAGGCATAAAAATTGGAGTTTCTATAGTTCCATGGTCAGTAGTTATTACTCCTGCTCTAGCCTTACTCTTTGGGTCAGTTATTTTTAAGTCAAAATTCATTGATCGCAAAGATAAGACTATTTAAGAACTCAAAAATAAAATGGAGTGTTATAAAATTTAAAAAAATGAAGTATTAAAAATTATACTAAAAAAATAATTTTTACTATTAATCATTCATTTATTTTATGCTTTTTAAATTTTTAGGTTGAGATGTTATTATAATAGTGAAAGAAGAAATTTTAAAAAGAATAACAACGCACTGAAATCAAAATAGGAAGATTGATATAGTTGAAAAAAAGTTTAAAAATAAATAGTAAAATGAAGTTTGAATGATAATAAAATGAAAAAAAAACTAACTTTTAATCTATTATTTTTTTTGATATTAACAAAAACTTTAAAATAAGATTAGTTTATAAAAAAAGCCTCATATCTTAAGATATGAGGCT